>JACCDX011786407.1_pt1 | contig 52644 bp, 38 predicted proteins | sample 7449681 | NCBI WGS metagenome assembly JACCDX01 (sample SAMN15323450, study PRJNA562643) | freshwater metagenome | isolation source: river surface water | place: USA:Blue River Watershed | collected 2017-08-18
AAACAATCTCAAATGAAAAGGCTTTATTTATATATACATCTGATAAGCATATTGCTGCTTCTGTTGATGGAAATATTGCTATGTTTCCCAATGATTATAATAGTTACAGTTTTGAGGCACGTCTTAAAAGAGTGCTTTATGAAGTGCAATACTTGTACATGACATTTGGTAAATTTGAAAAGATTTACATTGTAGACCTTGGTGACCGTATGGACGGTTTAAATGGTCAGACAACCCGTGGCGGCCACAAGCTTCCTCAGAACATGTCTAACCGCCAAGCTTTTGAAACAGCTATTAGTGTAGAAAAGGAATTCTATGATATGATATTACAGTCAGATATGGCTAATGAATATTGTGTAATAGCAAATGCAAATAGTAACCATGGTGGTGATTTTGACTATATGGTTAGCCGTGCATTAGAAATGTACATAAATTTAAAATACCCTGATACTGAGACAGTTATACAGGAAAAGTTCATAGATCACATCACTTTTGGAGATCATGTTATTCTCTTTACCCACGGTAAAGATGATGCTGATATGAAACATGGTTTACCTTTACACCTTAATGATAAGACTGAGAACTACATTAACAAGTATTTGATGTACCATGGTATTAACCCAGAAAAGTGCAATGTAAGCCTTGTAAAAGGAGACCTGCATGTAGACAATTCTCAGACAGCTTATGGCTTTAGATACCGTAATGTATTGTCATTATTTGGGGGTTCTAAATGGATAGGCACCAACTTTGGTCCAACTCACCCAGGATGCTCATTTGATATTGTTGAAAAGGAGTCTGACAGAATCTTTGAACACAAGATATTATTTAGTAAACTATAAAAGTTTAATAGGAATCCTGTAGAATTTTACGTAAATTATAGTGTAGCCCTGCTTATGATGAGTTATAAAAAACCCGATTTGAATGCCCCTAGGTTTAGACCTAAAAAGCACAATATTTTAAATAAAGCATTTTGTGATAAATTAAGGAGCAAACATAAAGATCTGGAGCATCTTACAGATGAGGAAATTAAGAATGTTATAAAGACATTTAACAGCAACATCTGGGAGACAGCAATAGACAATAGGGATGGAGTAGAACTTCCTGAGCAGCTTGGATACATCTTTATAGGTAGTTGTCCCCGTAAAAAGAGAGACACTCCTGATGTAGCCAGATCTATACAGTATGGTGTAAAAGTACAGCATCAGAATTGGGAATCTGACCAATACACAGCTAAGATCTTTTATACCAATTTTGAAACTAAATATAGATTTAAGTTTCACCAGCTTTGGGGATTTACAGGTCTAAGAGACTTTAAAAGAACCGTAGCAGCCACATACCCAGATGAATGGAAAAAGTATGTAGTGGTAGATAACTTAACTAAAGTTTCAAAATTATTCAGAAAGCATGTTGTTAGAGACATCATGAAAAAGAAGAATGAAATACTGTTAGAAGACTATGATGAATTTGACATGACGTAAAATATTCATATGAGCAAAATAACTATAGGAGAAGTAGTCTCCAGGATTAGAAATCACATAAAAGCGGTTAATCAAGATGCATTCTTGACTGACCGTTATCTTTATAGTATAGTGGTTAAACATTCAGCTTGGTTAATGAAAAGAGAAGATTCTCAAAACAAGCTAATGAGATTTAACTCAGTTATGGATACACTAGATAAAGTGGATCTAATTGAGGTGGATAGAAGTGCTGCCGGTTGTGTAGGATTAGATTCTGGTATAAAGATAATGAGAACACAAGATCACCTTCCTACATTTATGGAAGGGTATTGGGGACCATTAATCCGTACAGTGTCATCTGTAGATGGTCAAGAAAGATTTCAAGCAATCATCCCTTCTCAGTATGTAAAATTATCAAAGTCTAAAAACTTTAAGTATAATAAAACAAAATACTATTGGTTTTTAGATGACCATTTATATTTTCCAAATATAACTTGGGAAGCTGTCCGTATTGAAGGAATATTTAGAGATGATATATCAGCATACAAATGTATTGAATGTAGAGAAAATTCAGAGTTTTACTGTGCTGCTAGACAAGATCAAAGTATAAACATTCCTGATTATTTATTTGCTGAAATGGAAAGCAATGTTATTAAGGACTTGATGTTAATGATTCAAACTCCTTCTGATTTAAATATTGACAATCAAAATCCTACTAGATAATGGCAAATAAAGAATTACAATATAGAACATTTAATGAGCTCTTAGATGAGGTTAGGCTTGACTTTAACATGTATGAGCTTGAAAGCATGATTGATCCTGCCCAATTAATCAAGGTGGCTCAAAGAGTTAACTATGATTTAGGATTACGTATTCATGTAGATAAACAAAAAGTTATAGATTTTGAAGGTAACAAAGTTAGACTTCCAAATGATTTTTATGTATTAACAAGTGCAGTGTTATGTTCTAACTACACTCTTAAAGAAGAGGTGTTACAAGGAACACACACTGAAGATATTATTTTAGATCCTGCAAACTGTACTAGTTGTGGTGAGCCGGATCCTACATGTGCATGTGAAAAGACATACACTGTATGTGAAGATAGATATATTAAAGTTATTCATAGAAGAGCTTTTGTTACAAGAGAGTTTACAGAATTTAAAAGATTATACATCCGTGCAGCTCAAGGGGTGGATCCATTATGTACACAAGTGGACAAAAGAGAAACTCCGTATCAAGCAGAATTAAGAAACGGATTCTTATATATGACAGGTATTGATAGTGGTACCGTTTATATAAACTATTTAGGAAACTTAGAGGATGACAATGGAAACTTATTAGTGTTAGATCATCCTATGTGTAATGAGTATTATGAATATGCTTTGAAACAAAGAATATTAGAAAACCTTTACATGAATGGTGAGGATGTGGCACAAAAAATGCAGTTGATTGAACAACGTTTGAGAGCTGCTAGAAACAATGCATTAAGTATTGTAAACACACCAAACTTTAAAGAGATGTATGAACTTTGGAAAAATAATAGAAGAGCAATGTATGCTAGATATTATGACATGTTCAAGTCTCATTATTACATAAACATGTAAGTATATGAAAAGCCACAAAAAAACCATCAACATTGATATGTATGGTTGCAAATTAGAATTAATTGTAACCAAGGATATCCAAGCAGAAGTTTGCAGACTATTAAAGAAAGCTGGTTTACCAGATGAATTTGATGGAGGAGCAGAAGGAATGATGCTAAGTTTTATAATGGAATATTACTATCTTATTATAGATGAGAAGTATTTAACACATAACACTTTGGCTCATGAAATTTATCATGCTGTAGTAAGAATTACAGAAGATAGAAATATAACTGATGAAGAATCACAAGCTTGGTTAGCAGGGCATATCACACAATCTGTATATAAATTTTTAGAAAGTAAGAAATTAGAAGTATCCCATGGCAAGTAATCAATCTCAAGGAACACCAACTGTTACTAATGCTTTTTTAAAAGGCATGAGTAAAGACAATAATGAAACTTATACAGGTGAAGGAACATGGACACATGCCCGTAATGCTGTTAATAATTCTCATGATGGTCAGCTTGGTGTTATAGGGAATGAACCATCAAACATTGAATGTGTTACACTTCCATACACATTGATAGGAGCAATACCTGCAAAAGCAGAATTATGGATATTGTATACAACAGATGATACAAATTCTGAAATAGGATTGTTTGATGAAGCTACTTGTACATATACTACAATAGTTAATAATTCATGTTTAAACTTTAAAAGATCCCATTTAATAACTGGAGCTACTCGTTCTACATTTGAATGTACAACTAAAGTTTATTGGTCAGATGGGCTAAATCCAGACCGTGTATTAGATATTGATAATATTCCTTGGGTTCAATCTTGTACAATTGTAGATGGTTGTAAAACATGTACTGATACAAATGTATTAGATTGTGATAAATTAAGAATAGCTCCATTACTAGATCTACCTTGTCTTAAACTTACAAAAGGTGTAGGATCAGGAACTTTACCTAATGGTACATATCAAGTGGCTGTTGCATATGCGGTAAATGAAATTAAAGTTACAGACTATGTAATGGTATCTAACCCAGTTGGTATATGGAGTCACCAAGGTGTTGGAGGTTCCGTTACCCTTAATGTTACAAATACTGATTCTGAGTTTGATGAATTAGAAGTGGTTGTTATATCTACTGTTGCAGGACAAACTGTAGCTAGAAGATTAGGTATATATTCATCTAGACAAGAAATTATATATATTGATACAGTAGATCCTACATTACCAAGTGTATCATTAAGTAGTATATCATTACAAACACCAGCTATTGAAAAAGCTGATAAGATGTTTGCAGTAAATGATTATTTATTAAGATCAGGTGTATATTCAAAAGTAGATTTTAATTATCAGCCGTTAGCAAATAAGATTGTTACTAAATGGGAAGCTGTACAGTATCCGGCAGATTACTACCATAAAGGTGGTGAGAATGTAGGATACATGAGAGATGAGGTTTATACATTTTTTATACGTTGGGTGTATAATACAGGTGAAAAATCAGCATCATATCATATTCCTGGTAGATTAACTGCAGGTGGTCCTACATATCAAAACTTAAATATTACATTACCTGATGGCGGTAGAGTTGTTGCTGAAGGTTTAATGCAATACTGGCAATCAACTGAGTTTTATCCAGATAATAATCCAACGGTATGGAATACATATCCTGGAACAACTTCTGTTTATAACTTATGCGGTAAGCCTATTAAACATCATAAGTTTCCAGATAACAATACCATTCCTCACTTTACATCTGGCGGTGCATCTATTAATGTATTAGGTGTTAAATTTGAAAATATAAGTCATCCATTAGATATTAATGGTAATCCTATTACATCTATTGTAGGATATGAAATTTTAAGAGGATCAAGAGAAGGACATAAAAGTATTATTGCCAAAGGTATGGTTAATAATATGAGAGCTTATTCAGAAAATAATAGAACTATATTATTCCAAAACTATCCATATAATGACTCATTTAATGGTGATCCGTTCTATGTAGGAAATATGATTAATGGAGATAGACATTATGTTTCTTTTCACTCACCAGATACTACATTCCAACGTCCATTTATTGGACAATCTCAATTAAAGATATATGGTGATGTTTATAGTACAGATGGTAGAGGTGTATTTGAATCTCCGTACAAACATCCTGAATTTAAAATACTTGGTAGCACATCAGATACTGTTGCTAGTGTTGTAAGTGCATTAGTAGGTTTAAGTTCAGTATTATCAAGTTTAGGTATTGGTGGACAAATTACATTAGAAGGTACACAAGATTTACCTTTAACATCAAGTATAGCAGGTCCTTTAACAATTCCTAACTTAAGTGTACTTGGAACAAATGCAGGTACAATTATATATACTGTAAATGTTCTTATTCAAGCAGGTATTGTGGCTACTTTATTTGCAACAGGTGTATTATCACAAACATATAGACAAAGGTTTTTAGATGCTATAACTGGTTTTGTTCCATTAAGGCAATATGGGTTACAATATAACAGTACAGCATTCTATGATAAGTATCAAGGATATGTAGAAGCTCCATATAATGTTTTAGATTACGGGTATATTAAAAATAGTGTACAGTCATTTGATAGCTATAGAGTTAATAATCTTTATAGAAATGATTTTGTAATGCTTAAACTTAATAATGAAATTAGTTTAGCTGCTAATACAGATGACTCATTAAATATTATTGGTGATTTAACAGGTCCAGGAAATGTTAGAAATTTTAGTGTTGCATCTAAGTATGGTTCATTAAAAGTTAACTTACCATCTCAATATGGTCAATTAAACTCTATACGTCAACTTCCTATATCTACTTGTATTTATACTACAACTCCTGTTTTAAATACATTTTTTAACACAGGAAATACACCAATATTTGGTGGAGATACTTACATTAACCGTTATACTGAAAAAAATCAATTTACATTTTTTAATGATTGGTTAATTAATCAACCTTCTGATACAACATATAATTATAAACAATATCAAAATATTCCTGGTGTAAAGTATTGGGTAGATAATAGAAAAGCATATGGTAGTTTTTGGACTTCACTTTCTAATTTTTACAGTTTACGTCAAGGAACTACAGACTTAGGTACAGGCCAAGCAGCTTCAGGTTGGTATGCAGATGGAGGTTGGTTTTTCTTATCATGCAATGGTATTAAAGACTTTTTTGTAGAATCTGAGGTGAATGTTGGCTATCGTGATTGGGAAGATGATGCATCTAAAAGATTTTATGATCCTTATGGATATCAAGATATAACAGAAATGTTCCGTAGTGACATTATAAAATCATCTTCTTATTATAAGTATGATTACTCATTATCTGTATCAAGATTGTATAATCAATTTACTACATGGGGAGAAATATTACCTAGATCATTTGATCCTCAGGTGGCAGCTACATGTTATTCATATTATCCTAAAAAAGTAATATATTCTCTCCCTCAAAATAAAGAACTTAAAAAAGATAATTGGAGAGTATTCTTGGTAAATAATTACACTCAATTTGATAGTAATGTTACATCTATTAAGTCAATAGGTAAAAATGGTGCTATTATATTCTTTGATAAATCTTCTCCACAACAATTCTTAGGAGTGGATGTTTTACAAACAGAAGCTGGTACTAAAATAACTATTGGTGACGGTGGATTGTTTAGTCAGCCTATGCAAGCTGTAACTAATGTGGATGTGTCATATCAATACGGATCTTGCCAAAATACTTATGGTGTTGTTTCAACTCCAGCCGGTGTATTTTTTGTAAGTCAAGATCAAGGAAAGATATTTAGTATGGGTGGTGGATCTGGATTAGAAGAAATATCTAATATAGGTATGAAGTTCTGGTTTAGTAGATATTTACCATCTAACTTAAAGAAATATTTTCCAGATATAGATATATTGGATAACCCTGTTATTGGTGCCGGTATTCTTACTGTGTATGATAATATTAACCAAATAGTATACTTTACTAAGAAAGATTATATTCCTAAAGATGAGAATATAATGTATTCTACAGAAAATGGTTTTTACATTACAAGAGGTTCAGCAACACAAACAATTCCTGGTGGATCTCATTATGAATGCCCTGTAGGACCTTATTCATTATTTGGTACTTATTGTCAGCATCTTGAAACACAAGAGTATGTTCCTGCTATTTTAGTAGAAGATCCTCCTGTTGTTATAGATGTACCAGCTATTCAGTATATTAATATTTGTGATCCAGCTTATTTTGAAGATGTATCATTTACAGTGTCATATGATATTAAAAACAAACAATGGTTAAGTTTCCATGACTGGCACCCTACAACAATGATTCCTTCTAAGACCCATTTCTTAAGTGCAAAAACAGGATGTGGTCCAGAAGCAGTTACATCATTATGGAGACATAATAACTCATTTACAAGTTTCTGTAATTTCTATGGTCAAGATTATCCATTTGAAATAGAATATGTGGCAGCTACGGGTACAACAACTACATCTTTAAAAAGCATGGAGTATTTGTTAGAAGCTTATAGATACAAGGAAAATGGTCAAGATAAGTTCCATGTATTAGACTTTAACTTTGACCGTGCCATAGTTTATAACTCTGAACAAATATCTGGCTTATTAAGACTTAATATAAAAGATAGAAAGAATCCTATAGCTGACTTACAATACCCTATTGTTTCTGCATTGGGTATGGGAATATTATATTCTAAAGAAGAACAGAAATATAGATTTAATCAATTTTGGGATATTACAAAAGACCGTGGTATGTACACCACTAATGAATACAACTTGATTGAAACATCTCCTAACGGTTATGTATGGAATGTTAATCCCGTAGCTGTAGATTATTTTAAAGCTCCTGAGCAAAACAAAAGGTTCCGTCATAATGTAAACAAAGTATTTTTAAGAAGAAATGTTTCTGGTGATACAAAGATTAACTTCAAGACTATAAATACAAAACTTCAAAATTCTAGCAGATAATGAAAAAATGGTTAGACAGATATGATGGCGGTGGTCAAACACCAGCAAGGGATAATACAATAGTTTACCGTAATGTATTACCTATAGCTGGTCCAAAATTACCAGCACCTAGTTATATAAGTGCAACATCTGATTATAAAGATAGTGAATGGTATAAACAAGAATCTGAAGATTATAAAAGAAGAAGAAATATAACACAACCTATTTTACATGCTGCTGATGTTACTACAGATATTATGCAACTAGGAAGATTTATACCTTTACCTCAGGCACAAGCAATTGGAACATTAGGTAGTGAGTTAGGATTATTAATAGATTCTTATCAAGCGGCAGATGCTTATGCAAATAATGATTATGTAAATAGTGGTATTAATGCAGCAAGTACTCTAATACCGTTGTATATGAGTAGAACTAAGTTTTTAAGAGATATGCATAATACTAAACCTGGTTCTTTAGCAGATAAGATAGCAAGTTATGGAAATAGATCTGGAACATATCTTCCTTTATCAGGTATAAGACCAAATTTAATTAAAAATCCTGTTATGAGAAAAGCTGTTAATCAAAATAAAAAAACTCTTTTGGGTTTAGCAGCAGAAACAGCATATGATAGTTATGCAGAAGGTGGTGAGAGTATTAATGCAGGTTGGTTAGATAAATATGCAGATGGTGGACAAAAAAATAATAAATTATCTGCTGAAGAAATAAAAAATATTAGTGCTTATACGGATTTTTTAAATGGAGATTCACCTTTTTTAAATAGATCATATGACTCTAATACATCTAGATATATTCCTAGTAATAATAATCCTATAAATATAGTTAATACACCAGGGGCTTTATTAAATAGAAAAGGTGATCAAAATGTTTTTAATAGAGCTGCTTCATTTTTAGAATTTCAAAATAGAATGAATGAAGCTAAACCTGTATCATTAAATCCTAGAGTTAGTAAACAAAATGATATCATAAGAAGTCTTCCAACTAATGGTAAAAATTATGCTATTGTTGATAAAAAAGCAGATAGTATATTTTATTTTAATCCACAAGGTGAAAACATAACAGGTGAACCTGTAATTACAGGAGCCAGTAGAAATGATTTGGATAAAGGTTTATCAATGGCTCAATGGATGAAAGAAACAGGTGATACAGATCATGAACATTATTTTGAATACTTAAAACAAAATAATTTACAAACCACACCTTCTGGTATATTTCATTTAAACCGTTTACGTACTGATGTTGCTCAAGATCCAAATAGAGCATGGAGATTTATTAATAGTGCATTTAGACCTGATAGAGCAAGAACAGTTTATGAAAATAGGATTAAAGATTATGGACCTAGACAATTAATGTACACTTTTTCAGATGAAAATAATAAACCATCAAGTAAAGCAATACATGGAACTGCCCGTGAACAAAGATTAGATGCTTTTAATAATCCAAATTCAGATAGAGCATTAAGTAATGGTTGTATAAATGTAAATGGTAAGTCAATATGTTTTAATGCTTTAGTTCCAGGAAGTAATCTATACATCTTACCAGAAAAAAGTAATGATTACTTATATCCTCAAAAGAAAATGGATGTTAATAAGCTTAGTCCATTAAATGATTATTATGAAGACGGTGGTTCAATACATAACTGGAGAGATGTAAAAGTTCCTCACAAAAAGAATCAATTATCTGGCTGGTTAGATGAGCTTTAATTGTTTATACCGGCATTTTTTAGTATATTATATTGTAGCATAAACTTATAAAATGAATAAGCAACAAATTTTAAACATTACAGGTTTAACTGAGAAGGAATTCTACAGTAGATATCCTGATCAAGAGTCATTCTGTAATGACTATCCTGAAGCATGTGCACAACTTGCACAGGCTGCTGAGGGTATAGAAGTAACAGGTTCTTTAACTTCTCCTGAAGAAATACAAAAGCTTGGTAAAGCTTATGGTTTTAGAACAGATAGTAATAAGAACTTTCAGCAAGATATGTATAATTATGTTGCTAAAAACAAACCTGAATTATTTAAAGAATCTATTAGTAAATTTGGGCCGGCTAATGCTGGCTTAACCAATTATGGATCTGTTCAAGGCTACAGACCAGATGCATATATTGGACCACGTGTTGCTGATATGATGGGAAGATTAGGAACTCCTCAAGCTCCTAGACAACCTCAGGCTCCTAAGTATGTTGAGTATAGTAAAGCTAATGTACGTCAACAATATGACTTTAATAGAGGTATGCAACAAAAATATGTAGGATCTAATGTTGCACCTACACCTATTCCTTCTCAACCGGCATTTCCTACAATGCCTGCTACATTTCCTGGTCAACAACCTGTAAGTTATACTCAAAGAACGGCTCAACAACCTAGTCAACAATTTCCAGCACAACCTTTTACTCAAAATCCTTCTGGTGGTTGGAATATAGGTCCTGCTCAAGCTCCTAGTCAGCCAGCAATGCCTGCAAGACAACAAGCTCCAGCACAGGGTGGTCAACCTCAAATGTCTCATATTGGACCTTGGCATACTAATCCTCAAGGAGAGTATACAAGATATTACACTAACCAACAAGGAGATATGAATCCTGGTATAACTGCTAGTGCTCCAGCAACATCTCCTACAGTGCAAGCTTATGGTGGTGTATATGCTAAAGGTGGAGAGCATGGTGGTTTAGACAGATGGTTTGCTGAAAAATGGGTTGATGTAAAAACAGGTAAAGAGTGTGGTAGACAAGAAGGTGAAAAACGTAGAGGTTATCCTGCATGTAGACCTTCTGTAAGAGTGAATGAAGATACACCTAAAACAAGTGGTGAGCTTTCTTCTGCAGAACGTGAGAAGTTTAAAAGATCTAAAACATCTAGCAAACGTATTGGTTATCAACACAGTAGAAAAGAAGAAGGTGGTCTTGTAGAAGACTTTAATGATTATTCATATATACCAGAAAATCAAATGATAATGGCAAGTGGTGGAAATGTACCTACAAATCCATCATTGTGGAGCAGAGCTAAAGCTGCAGCTAAAGCAAAATATGATGTTTATCCTTCAGCATATGCAAATGGATTTGCTGCAAAATGGTATAAACAAAGAGGTGGTAGCTGGAGAAAAGCAGAATATGGTATGGAAATACCTATGATGGAAGAAGGCGGTAAACCTGAATGGCTTATAGAAGCTCAACTTAAAGCTCAAGGATACTCAGGAAATGCTTTAGAACAAAAGTTAGCTACAATGGCAGATGGTGGTGAACCTAATGGTAGTATGGCTTTAGGACAAATGGCAGCTGTTGTTGATAAAATGAGCAAATTACGTAAGTTTGTTTCTCCTGATCAAAACTTAGATCCATGGATTGCATCTAAACTTGCTGTTATGGACCATTCTGCAGATGCTATTAGTGATTATATGATGTATAATCCTGAAGCACAAGGTGAAGATATGGAAGATATAATGGCATATGGTGGAATGATGGCTCGTGGTGGAGAACCACAAAATGCTGGTTTTCAAGCACTTCCAGAATATGTTCAAGAAAAGATAATGAGCAATATGGCTGAGGGCGGTGAATTAGATATGTATGGTAGAGGTGGATATGTTGTAAAAAGAAGTAGTGCTAGAAAAGGTAAAACACATGTTGTTATAGGACCAGATGGTACTAAAAAATATTTTGGTGATTCTAAATTAGGACAACATCCTAAAGATCCTGAAAGAAAGAAAGCTTTCTATGCTAGACATAAAGAAAATTTAGCAAACAACCCATACTTCAGAGCATATGCTAGAGCAACATGGGAAGAAGGTGGTGAAATAGAAGACCAAGGTGGTGGTATGTTTAAATACGGTGGTATTCATTTAGACCCTGCTAAAAAAGGTACGTTCAAAGCACAAGCAACAAGAATGGGTATGAGTGTTCAAGAAGCTGCATCTCATATTCTTTCTAATAAAGAAGACTATTCACCTGCTATGGTAAAGAAAGCAAACTTTGCTAAGAACTTTGCTAAAGAAGAAGGTGGTCAAATAGATCAATATAAAAATGGTGGTTATATAGGAATGGATGGTAAATTCCATATGGCTAAAGGTTCTGGTACATTTTCTGGTAATGCATATTATGCAAATGGTGGAGAAGAAGATCCAAACTTAACAGCTCCTTATGATGGTAGCAATCCAAATGCTCCATTACCTCCTTTTGATCCTAGTGCTTATCAAGCAATGCAATTACCTACAGGATATGTAGGATATAGTAAAAAAGATCCTGTCACTGGTCAATTTGTTCCTATTGATAATGTAAGAAAAGATGATTTATGGAAACATTTATCAGGTAGTCAAAAATGGAATACTGGTCAAACAGCTACACAAAAAGTAGGCAGAGCTATAGGTGATGCGGGCACCTACTTAAATAATGCAGCATCTGTAGCTGGTATAATTTCTAATTATAAACAGATGAATGAAAGAAACCAGGAAATGGATAACTATTTACAAAGCAATCAAACAACTGCTGGATTATATGGTTCTTCTGCTCAATCAGCTGGAAAAGGAAACATTAATGTAACCGGTACTAATTATGGTCAGCAATGGAATCCACAAAGAATGGGTCAATGGAGTTATTCAGGAATGTTTACAGGTCCTCAATATAAACCTATGGCTGAAGATGGTTTAGAAATGAAAGGTGTTGATGCACCTATTTTAGGAAGACCAGGAATGGATACACCACTAGGAGAATCAGCTTTAGCATTTTCTTCTTTTGCTGAACCAGTAAGTATAACACCTAGCTTTACTAAACAACAGTATAAACAGTCATTAGTTAATGCTTATAACCCTATTACATATAATCCTTCAGGAAGCGGTGATATTGCTACAAAATTAAATAATCCTACAAATATGATTTATCATCCGTGGATGTCTAAGTTAGGAGCACAACCTTCAAGTATAAAACAAAAAGATGGTAGTGGTGTTTTTGCACAATTCCCAGATGTTGATACAGCTCTTAAAGCTTATGAAACTCAATTATTTGGAGAAGTTGATGGAGTATTTGATAGTAGATATTACAAACCAAATACCACTGTTGATAAAGCATTAAGAACATGGAGTGGCAATGGATATGGTGGAAATATATATCCTGAAATTGCAAACAAAACTCTTGCTGAAGTTACACCTGCAGAAAGAAGAGAGTTAGCAAGAAGACAAATTAAAAGTGAGTCTGGATCAATGTACTCAAAATTAAAAAGAAAAGGGTATTTTGAAATGGGAGGTAGCTACCAAGATGGCGGTGTAGTGGAAATGACTGATACAGAAATAAAACAATTCCTTGAAAAAGGTGGACAATTAGAATTTTTAGATTAACTTTGAATCTTCATATATGAACAAGTATAGAGTAAGAATATTAAAAGCTCCTCAAGAGGACATGGAGCAAATGAAATACGGTGGTCAGCAAGGCTTTGGTCTTGATATTGGATCCCGTAGAATCTACACAGATTACACTCCTGACCAATATGCGTCAGCAGGTAATACATTAGGTCCAGTCCCAAGAGATGAGGCTAATATAGAAGCTGAAAAAGGTGAAACTGTATTTGGTGATATAGATCAAGATGGTGAATTAGAACAATTTAACATTGCTGGTCAAAAGCATGTTAATGGAGGTACACCATTAAATGTTCCTAAAGGTTCATTTATATTCTCTGATACAAAGAAAATGAAGATCAAAGATCCTGAGCTTCTTAAAAGTTTTGGTATAAACAAGTTTTCAAAAGGCGGTGTAACACCGGCACAGATTGCTAAAAGATATAATTTAAATACTTATAAAACAATTGCTAATGATCCTAAGTCTGATGAGCTAAGAAAGAATACAGCTAGAATGATGATGGAAAAGAATGCGGATAAGTTAGGTAAACTTGCTTTTTATCAGGAAGCTATGAAAGGTTTTCCTCAAGGTATTCCTGCAGTGGCTGCTAACTATGCCGCAAGTTTAGGATTTCCTGTACAACCATCTGATGATTATCAAGAACAAGATAATGATATTATGGCTTATGGTGGTATGCCAACACACTTTCTTCCTAAGGCAGTAGATGGTGTAGTAGTTCCAGATTGGTATAAACAAGCAGCATTCACTGCAGCAAAAACACCACAAGGAGCAGTAAGCAGAAAAAATAGAAAATCTACATTATATACAGGTAGTCAAGATGATTATTCAGATTATGAATATTGGAGAAATAAACGTGGATCTGATTTTAAAGATATGGCTGATTATCAAAAATATGTATATGATCAGTATAACATGTATAATCCTGAAGGATATAATCAACTTATAGGAGAATACGGAGAAGGTAATCAAGGACTTTATGATAGTAAAAGAGGTGTACGTACACAAACTGCAGAACGCTTTAGACCTACAGAATTAGAACCTATGCAAGGTAAAAGTGAATTAAAACCTTTATCTACAGTTGCTCCAGAAGGTGCTGCTCCAGTACAAATGTCTGCTGATAAAAATGCAGGATTACCTCCAGCAGAAACTTCTAACTTTACTAATCAAAGTAAAACTCCATTTAGTTATCTTACACCAGATAAATGGGCATTTGCAAAAGCTTTAATGGATAAAGCAGGACAACCTTATGTAACTCCTTATTTGTCTCCATTAGAATTACAAACTGCTGATCCTAACTTTTTAGATTGGAGAGGTGAAGTGGCTGCTAATCAAGGTGTTCTTAACCAAGCAATGCAAGCTAATTATTTAGCTGGAGATCCTACAAGAGCTAGACTTTTAAATTCTGAATTATATGGTAAAGCAGCTCCAGTGATGGCACAAATCATTGGTAATACAAATAATGCTAATGCTCAGATAGCTAATGCCTTTGCACAAGCAAATGCTGAAGTAGCAAATAAAAATAGAATGTATAATGCTCAAAGAATGGATAAGCTTAATGAATTGTTTGGTAACGTGAAACAAAGTAAATGGGAAGAAGATATGGCTCTTAATAACAATCTTCTTAAAGCTGCATCTAAAATGTGGTATGACCGTAGTTACATGAACCAAATGAATGAAAACAATCCATATTACTATACAGATCCTAAGACAGGTAAAATCATGTGGAAAGGTCAAGGTAAAGATATTAAACAAGGAGCTTCTACAGCAAACCCTGATTATGCATCTTTAAAAGCTGAATATGAAAAAATGTATGGACCTATATCTAGTGAAGATGATAAAAAGAATTTTTATGCATATGTAAATAGTAAACTTGGTGTTACAAATCAAGGTAGATCAGCATATGGAACATCAACAAGACAAAGAGGTACAACTAGAGATTTGAATGGAGACGGTGTTCCAGATAATTATGCTGGTTATTTACCTTATATGCTACCTGGAATGACAGGAAATTAATCAATCAAAAAACTAAACTTATAAAGTTTAAGTATAAACTTTAAAGATTTTAGCTTATATTATTAGTGTAACCTATGGCAACTTATACAAGACAATCACAAATTCCTGAATTACCTTTAGTGTCACCTGACTTTTCTTTTTGGGATAAGCAGATGCAAAAGAAGGCATATACTTATGACCAAAATTTTGCAAAGGTGCAGAGTGTATACAATTCTGTATTTAACTCACCAATGTTGCGTGATGGTAACATTCAACAAAGAGATAACTTTTTAAAGAGTATTTCTAATAACTTACAACAGTTAAGTTCAGCTGACTTGTCTCTTCCTCAAAATTTAACTGAGGCTAATAACTTATTTGAACCTGTTTTACAAAATAAAAATATTGTACATGATATAGCTTATACTAAATCATTACAAAATCAAATGCAAACTGCTGATAATTATGCTAATAGCTTTGATCCTAATATGAGAAAGTTATATTGGGAAGGCGGTAAACAATATTTAAACTATAAAGCTGAAGAATATAAAAAAGCTGATGATGCTAATGCATTAGGTATGTCAGCTCCTAAATATATTCAAAAAGTAGATCCTGTAGAGATTTCAGAAAAAATGTTTAAAGAATCTGGTATATCCGTACAAAAAGATGTTATAGGTAAAGATGGATATAAATATACCATGAAGAATGGTGATTTAGTTGTACCTATTGCTAAAAACTTTGTAACTCACTTATTATCAAGTGATCCTGGATATTTACAATATTTAAATGCTAACACTTATGTTCAACGTAAAAATTGGATTAAGAATAACTTAGGAGCATTTAATAATGATGAGAATGCTGCATCACAAGCATGGTCAACTAAAATATTACAGGAGCAAGCAGCAAATAATCAACTTTTAAATGAAAAAAGTATAAAGCAAGATGAAGAAAGTTTAACTAAATTAAAAGGAACACTTGCTAGTTATGATAATATTATTAAAACAACTGGTATTATAGAAGGTTCTGAAGATTATAATAATTATAAAGCATTAAAAACTCAAATTGAAACTTTAGAAAAAGGTATTGAAAGTTCTAAAAAGTTAACTTTTGATGGTTATAAATCTATAAGTGATCCTAAAGATATTAATGCAAAAGCTGATGCTGTCTTTACAAACTACATGTTTGCTCAAAATGTGAAAGATATTTCTTCATATTTAGCAAATAAAAATGCAGAGGTTACTATTAATAAAGATGATTATGCATTTGAGAAGTGGAAGAATGATATGGATATGCAAACATTCAAAGCTAAAGAAGATTACAAACAAACACTTGAGTTAGAAAAAGAACAATGGAAATATGAGCATGGTGCTACAGGATATGGTGGTGGAACAACCGGTAGTGCTAATACAGGTAATGCAATTGATAGAGCATTAAGAGGTGAAGCACAAGCTCCATTAGGTTCTGCTAATGTTCTTATGTCTCAAACTAGTACAACTCCGTCAACTACTAAAAGTGAACCTGGTGTTGGTATGGCTGCATCTGTAACTTCTGCGGCAGGTTTAGCTACTGCTGGGGATAATAAAAATATTAAAACAACAGTTGGAGAAAGTAATATTAATGTACCTGGTAAAACTTTAAAAGAAGAAGAATCTATATTATATAACAGAAATGTAAAGTATAAAAGAGAAAGAATTATTAGTGATTATGGTGCAGCAAATACTGAATTTATTCAAACTGCATTTAGAATTGCTAATAAAATGCCTCAAGATGTAGCAGGTAAAAATATTACATTTGCTAACTTACCAAGTGCATTAAATGATCCTAAAGTTAATGCTAAATTAAATGCTGAAGCTCAACAAATACTTAAGCAACCTCAGTTTAAAAATAATTTAGAATTGGTAAAAGCAGCTAGACAAAATGATAAAAGTCTTGCTGTGTGGGCTGCTTCAGATAAAATGATGAATGCTGATATGTTAACAGCAGCTAATGCTTTAAACACCGGTAGAAAAAAAGATGACAAAAATGACTACACATCAATACTTAATAAAAATGGTGGTATGATAAGTGAAGCTGAATATATTAAAAAACATGAAAATGTTCAAGGTTCACTTGCAACAGATATTAGTGGAAAAATATTTTATACTGAAAAACCTGCATCAGGTAATTATGCTTATAATTCTCCTTCAAATATTAAAAAATACAAAGAAGAATATTATAAAGATGAATATAATAAGTTAAAACAAATTGTTATTGATAAATATAATAGTCAACCTGGAACAAGAGATTTAAGTTCTGTTATTGTTGGTTCTGCTAAAGCAATGGGGCCTAAAGGTGGTGGTATTCAGGCTCCTGTAATACAGTTTAACTTTGATGTTCAGAAACCTTCTGATGATTTAATAACAGTGGCTACAGTGTTAGGTACTGTAAGAAAATCTAGTAATTCTTTTGTAAGAATAGGTGCAGCAGGGGAAGAGATTCCAAAACAATCAGATGAAAAAGCACAGTTATTACTTGATGAATTAACTTCTAATATTACTACAGCATATGGTAAAGCTGATGCTGACAGACCTGTTGGAACTGTAACATTTAGTTCTATTGTTGGCGGTACTGATAAATACCATTATTATAACATTAAGCTTGATGCACAATATTTAAAAAAGCTTGTAGGTACAAAAGATAACCCAGGTATTTTATATGGTAAAGATGAACAAGTTAGTAGTTTAAAAACTAAAGGTTTATCTTTATATGTTCCTACTAATGAAGATGTTACACTTATAGGTCAAAGATCTATGAAACCTGCTTCAGAATATGAAGCTATTATGAATCTGTCTCCTGATGGAAAGTATATGTATAAGAGTCCAGATGGAAGTTATTTTGAAATGTACAAATCTGCTAATGGCGGTTTAATTATAACAGGTAATTATAAAGCATATGATGATGCTAGTGGAAAAATAATAGATATCCAGTATAATCCTAATAGAGAAATTGTCAATATTGGTAATGTGTCAATAGATGATTATGTTAACAATAGTGTCTTACCTAAATTTGATCAGTTATTGTTACATAATAATAATGCATCTCAAAATCCATCTAGCAATACAAAATTAATTAAGGATCCAAGTCAGATAAAATAATCTTATGGCAGAACAATTATTTGATAATATAGGTGCAAGTAATGTTGTAGAACAAAATGTAGTACCACAAGATTCAGGTTCAAATATTATGGACCTGAATTCATTATATAGCCCATCACCAAGTATTTCTAATGATATAAATTTAGAAATTCACCCATCATTATCACAGTTTAATTTAACTCCTGATTCAGGATTAGGTAATAATATTAAAGTTACTAACCAATATAATGACACTCCTAAATTAAACTATATAGATCAACTTAAATGGGATGGTGAAAACCCGTATGCTGATATAAATAAATATCAAGATCCTTATAAAATTGCTGCTCCATATAAGTTTGATGCTGAAAAAACTAATTTAGATAGATATATGGCTTATGGTCAGTCTACCTTTAATAGAATTGGTTTTAACCCCACTGCAAATAATGAAGAAAGATTTAATCAAGAAACTAATATCTTTAATGATTTAGCTAGAGCTGCTGTTCCATTTACAAATTTAGTTGTATCTGGTGCAATAAACTCTGCTAGAAGTTGGTCAGATGTTATCCATGGTGATATATTTAACACAGATGATAAATCAGCATCCGAGTTTAAAAAAGCTATGGATATTGGTATGTCTTCAAGAGGTGGTGTTGGTGGATTTTTAAGTAATCTTGGTCTTAACTTTGCATATACAATAGGTACAATAGGTGAAATTTTTGCCGAGGAAGCAGCTATTGCTGCAGGAAGTGTTTTATTATCAGGTGAAACAGCAGGTTTGTCATTACTTGAAGGTGCATCTCTTATGGTTAGAAGAGGTATTCAAGGTGCTCAACAGGCAATGAAATTTAAACAGATTGGAGATATGTATAAAGGGGGTAAAAGCTTTTTACAATCTCTTAGAAATATAAATGAAGCTGAAAAACTTTATAGTGAAGCTAGAGCAGGTGCCGCAGAATTTACAAGAGCAGCTGGTGAATTTATAAATCCTTTTACAAGAACAACTGAATTTGCAAGTAATCTTAAAAAAGGAGAAGCTGGTTTAACAAACATGGCTAAAATATCAAGTGGATTTGGTAGTTTTTACAGAGACATTAGAGATATTAACTTTTCACTTGCTGAAGGTAAACTTGAAGGTGGTAGTGCTAAACAAGAAACAATAGATAACTTATCACAAGAATACTTTGAAAAGAATGGTAGTTACCCAGCTGGAGATGATCTTAAGAAAATATTAGACACTGCAGATAAAGTGGGATATGCCACTACACTTGCTAACTTACCAACTATATACTATTCTAATAAAATTACCCTTGATGGGATGTTTAACTTTAAAGGTATAGGTGGTGTAATAGCTGATGCTGAAAATGCAGCATCTGGTATTATTACAAATAGAGCTGCTGGCTTTACAGAAGATGCTTTTAGTGCAGCTGAAAAAAGTGCAACAAAAAGAATGTTTTCTAATTTAACCAGTCCTAAGTATTATTTAGGAACCGGTTTAGGATATTTTAAAAGAAACTTTGCAGAAGGTATACAAGAGTCTTTACAAGATGTTATTTCTAATACAGCCAAAGATTACTATACATCTATCTATAATGACAAATCAATGGGTGGATTGAACTTAATGATGAGTTCTTTAGGTAATGGTTTCTCTGGTCAATTCTCTGCACAAGGTGCTGAAACATTTTTATCAGGATTTTTAATGGGAGGTTTAATGCATAAGTCTCAAAACTTATTATTTAAAACCCTACCTAACTTATATCAGTCTACATTTAATAAAGAACAATATAAAGAGTATCAAGAGACTAGAAGACAGAGTATAGAAGATACGGTGACATCATTGAATGTTTTGAGAAAAGCAGCATTGGATCCAACCAATCAAACTATGTTTTCTGACCCGGCTAAATTCTTTGATCCTAAATTAGAAAGTTTGGTTAATCAGATAAATGCTGGTTCAGCAGTTAATGCAGCTATTCAGCAAAATGATGATAACAACTATCATAATGCTAAAGACTTCCAGTTATTTGATCATATACATACAGTATTAAGAACTGGTACATATGATATGTTCATGGAATCTTTAAGTGATTTAAAACAATTATCATCTAAGGATCTTGCACAAGCTATGAATGTACAAGATGAAAATAAAGCTGTTGAAAAACTTACTGATGTAATAAACTCAGCAAATACTATACAGAAAAAGTATAATTTAATACAGTCTACTTATGTAAATCCTTTTAAACCTAAAAACTTTAAAAAAGGTACTCCTGATTATAACAAAGAAGCTATTGCATTTAGATCATTTGAAAATGCTAAAAGAGACTTGTTATTAGCTACACATTCATTTGACCGTAGTTTAGATAGAATGGTGGGTATATTAGATGACTTGTCACAAAATAAACCATTATCTAAAAGTTCAGCTACAGATATAAGTGTATTATTTGAAGCTAGAAAGATAGATGATGAGATCAGCATGCTAACTAAAGAAATTAAAACTCTTGATGGTAAAGATCCTGAATCTAAAAAACTGAAAAAACAGAAAGAAGATAAACTTAGCTATCTTAAAAAGTATCAAGAAAAGCTTGAAAATCACCAAGCTGCACATGCAACTCACTTATATGAGATGAGTAAACCTGGTACACAACAAACTTTATTTGGATCAGATGATAGCAAATTAGTTAAAGCTGCAGAAGAATTAAAAGAAGCATATAAAGAATATTTAAAACATATTGCAGAGCAATCTGGAGACTTTGTATTTGATAATAAAGTGGATGAGTCTTTCAAAAAAATTCTTGACTATTATACCTTATATGCTGATTCAAAAAATTTAGCAAATATTGTAAACACTTTGATGAATCCTACCAATTTGGTTAGACATGCTCAAGGTATAAATGAAGTGTTAACTGAAATCTTTGATAAAAAAGATGAGTTTACAATGAATAATGTTGTTGCTATGATGAGATCAATGGAGCTTAATCAAATAGTAAATCAGCTGGCAACTCTTAATATTGTTATAGATGAACAAGATTTAGTCAACTATGTAAAAGAAGGAACTATACCTAAAGATTTTTATAGTTCAATTACCCAAAAGAAAATACCTTATGCATCTGATTTATATAATCAAGCACTTGCTATATTTAACTTAGATACAAAAATAGCTAATGATGAGGATATTACAGATGATGATGTAAACCCAATCACTGCACAACAAACTACTGCTGAACCTACACAAACTACTCCTACACAACCAGAGGGTGCCGTAGGTGAAGAAGGTATACAGGAAGAACCTACTCCTACAGAAACAACACCTACAATGGATCCTGCTTTAGAAAAAGAACTTAGAGCAGCTTATGATCAATATGTAGCGGATCCTAATGTGGATGAGCCTTTAGCTTTTGAAGATTTTATAATAGGTAATCCAAGAGCTATTAGAATTAAAACTTCTTTTGAGAAAAAGAACAAGCCTGAGGAACCACCAACAGGAGGAGCAGCTCCAGTAGCTGAGCCTACAACTACTGTAGAAACAAAACCTGCAGAAAGATCTGATATAGAAGCTAAAAAAGCTGATATAGAAAAAGATGTTAATGGAGAATTTATTCCTAAAAAATACACACTTAATGCAAGAGGTGAAAACCCTGCTCCAAATATATCAATTTCTGCTATAGATTTGCAAGATTCTGGCTTACAGGACCTTACAGATGTAAAACAAGTTAAACTTCTTGAAATAAGAGGTAAAAATTCAGAAGGTAAAACTGTTGGAAAAGTTTGGATACAAAAAAAAGATGGTCAATCTTTTGATGCGGAAGTTAAATTTAATGATGCAGAATTAGCTGCTTTAAATGCTAAACCTGCAGAAACATTACCTACACAATCTAAAGAGGATGAGATAAAAGCTCTTAAATTAGAAAGAATGTCTCTTATGAGTGATGAGTCAGGAACTTCTGCTGAAAGATTAGCTGCTATTAACACCAGACTTGAAGAGCTAGGAGAACCAGCATTACAGGTTTCAGAGGTTAGAACTGCTAAAGAATTAATGGGTGTGGATAAAGCTAAAGAAGCAATTTCTAAATATGAAATAAGAGATTTAAGAGATGTTGATAGTATTCTAGATAGTATGATAACTAATGATGAAATTACTGGATTAGATGCTGATAGAATATTGAATGAGTGGAAAGAAAATGCTATAAAAAACTTCAATAAAAACAGTGTAAAACCAGGAGATATTGTTATCTTTGTAGGAGGGGGTACTGGTATAGTAGTAAAAGTTAATGAAAATTCTGTTACTATTAAAACTGATAAAGACCAGCCGGCTAAAGCTATGGAATTCAAAGACTTACAAAGTTCCGTTAAAGATATTAAACACGGTAAAGAAAAAATAGAAGCTGTTGAAGCTGAAGTAGTTAGTGCACAAGAAACAGAAACATTAAATGAATCCCGTGATGTTTTAAAAGATGTCTTAAAAGACAAAGATAAAATGGCTCAAGCTGTTGAAGAAGGTAAGAAACTATCTGAAGCAGATGCCCTAAACAACATATTAGATAACCTAGGATGTGATATATAAAAAATTATTATGGCTTGTAAACTTTCAGAAAAACAAATTATTGCATTAGCAAAATATGTAACTTCAGCATTGGAGAATGCAAAACCTGAAACATTAAATCCTAATTTTACAATGGATTTAATGAAAAACTTGTATGACAGCATTGTTGCTAAAACAGGTGATGCCGTTAATGCATTAGATTATATTCAACACATCCCTACATCTATATTAGCAGTTTCTGGTGCAAATCCAGAATATTTTACTAAACTTGTTGGAGCAGGAGTAGATATTAACAAATTAACATTAACCATGAAAGAGTTTGAAGATGTGGATAATGTTAAAAAAGCTATGACAGGTAATGTTAAGTTAGAAGAAATTAAGAATGAAATAGTTAATAATGAACTTCCAGATTCTGGAGTTATACCTACAGATAGTTATAATGAAATTGAGAAGAAAGATGCTGAGTTAAAAAAAGAAAAAGAGCCTGCATTTAAAGCTAAACCTGAAACAGGCTTTGCTACTTTTATGCAAGAAGCTAAAGACTATGATGGTGCAAAAAAGGAAGATAATATTCCTGATAATGACCCATTAAAAGTATTGCACTTCCGTGTAGTTAGAATGTTAAACACTATGTTAAGTGAAAAAAACTTAACAACTGCAGATAACTTAAAGCTTAATAATGTTAAAGGTATCTATTATAAACTAGTAGATTTTAATGAAATACCTGAAGATAACATGTATCTTGAGCATAAAAAGTATCATGAAAGTAATCCTGGTGTTGATAAAGGTGTTGCTTTAATTTTATCAGATAAAGATGGTAATGCTTTATACTTTGATAATGAAGGTAATATAAGCAGTAAAGAAGATGGTGGTAAGATGTTATATACATCTATGAGAAATGCTTCTTCTGGTTACATATACAATATTCAAAAGCCAGCAGAGATTGCAAGTAGAACAGGTCAAGAATTAACAGAAGTAGAAAAACAAAGAAAGTTTGAAATAGAAGTTTTAAAGAAAGCTAGGGAATATGCTAAAAACCCTAACAATGCATCTAATCCTTTATTGTTTTCAATAACACAAGGATCTAATGGTTATATATTAGAAGATTATGGAAAGCCAGTTCAGCTTTCTAATTTGTCATTTCCAACTGGTTTTGCTCCATTTATATCTACAGAAAATGTAGGTATGATGATTAAAGGTGGAGTTTATTTCCAACCTGACTCAGGTAAAAACTACCCAGTACTTTTACGTAGACCTACATTTGAGAATGTAAAAGGTTTAACAGAAGGTATAACGGCTGTGTTATATGACAATAAACTCTCTAATTCTGAAAAGATTGCTATAGTAAAACAGTTTGTTTTTTCAAACAACACTGCTATATATGAAGAGAATGGTAAACTGTTTGTAAAACAAAAAGCTGAAGCTTTTGAAATTGATAATTCTACAAAGGATGAAACCTCTAAGAAAATAGCTGCTAACTTAAACGGCCAAATAGTTAACATTAATGGTGACTTATTAAACCGTACCATATCTATACCTGTTATAGAAAACGGTAAACTTTCTTTATCTGAGTCTTCATACAATAAGTTCTTAGCTGAAAACTTCTATACATTCTTACAACCTAATGCTAATAAAAGTATTGTTTCTCTTAATGCATATAATGTTATTAAGCCTACAGAAACAATTTTAAATACATTATTAAAAGAGGAAACTCAACCTGCTGCTAAAGTTACTGAAACAACTGCTCCTCAAGTTACATTGGAGAATGCTGTAGATACAAGTAAACCTGTAAGTAAAGATGATATATTCAAAGCTTTGAATGCTCTTAAGAGAAATACTCTTAATAGAAGTAATAATTTAATTAATAATGATGTTACAGAAGCTCAGATTGCAGCTGCTAAAGAATGGTATGATAACTCTCCTTTAGCTAAATTTGCACCTTATGAGGTGATGTTTAACATTGTAAACTCTGATGCATGGGCTGATTTTACAGCAGCAGGTATTAGATTGTATGCAGGATCTACATATGCAGATTTGTACCATGAAGGCTGGCATGCTTTCTCTCAATTATTCTTAACTGTAGATCAAAAGAAAGAATTATATAATGAAGTACGTAAAACTCAATCTGGTTTAAAAAATGCTACTGACTTACAAGTTGAAGAGCATTTAGCTGAGGACTTCCGTAAATATGCATTGGCTAAAGGTGAGAATATTAAATCCGGTTCTCCAGTTAGAAATACATTATTCCGTAAGATATGGAACTTCTTAAAATCTTTATTTATTGGACAAACAATATCTGATGTTTTAAGTGACTATGATAGTGTACCAGCAGTTAAAGAATTATATGAAAAGCTTTATGTAGGTAACTTAAATGAATACAGACCTTCTATAAACAATATGATGTTTACAGGTCTTAACTTAGGTATTACAGCAAATGCTAATGATGCAGAACAAGTTTTGAACTATAATGACTCATTAGTAGTATCTGATAGTATTGACTCTATAATGAGCAATATGTTACAGGATGAACGTAACTTAGGTGGTGTGTCTTTAATTTTTGAAAATGAGGCTGCTAAAAACTGGTTATATCTTGCCGTTAAGAATGATTTTAAAGAAATTATAAAATCAATCCAAGATAAGATAAAAGATCAACTTGAAGAGGCTGTTCAAAAAGAACTTAATGATATTAAAATATTACAAATAGCTGTTGATAATTGGGATGGTGTATTGAAGTTTCATAAAAAGAAAAGTGTTCTTTTAGACTTTAAACAAAAGGTTTCTGATGAAACTGCCGTTGATATAGATAGTAATAAAGATACAGAAACTCAAAAAACGTCTGATTCAGAATTAGAAAAATCTGAGGCTCAGTTGCAAGAAGAGTATGGTAAAAATGTATTTGAGTCTAAAGGTAATGAGAAATCTACCAGAGAGATAGCAAGTACAGAGACTACATATTTAATAGGTAGCTTACATGCATATGATAAAAATGGTAAGAGAATAGCTAACCGTTTTGGTATTGATAAATTAGCAGATCCAAGTAGAACTTGGGGTATAGTTTTGAATGCTGTAGAAGGTGCTGTAGATGATCAAGACATGTATGCTAAATTGTTAGCTGCATCTAAAATATATCCAGAGTTAAAAGAATTAGCAAACTTATTAGGAGATCCTTCTGATCAAGTTACTTCAGATTCTGCTGGTAAAGTTAAACTTTGGACTAAGTTCTATAGAGACTTTAGCTTAAGTAGAATTCCTATCTTCAACTTAAAAGTAGATGTTAATGTAAACGGAGAAGTTAAGTTTCAAGAAATACAGCCTAATTTTAGTGCTGTAAACAAAATGATGCTTGATAACTATGGTGCTATTAATAATAACTACACTAACTCTAATAATAAAGATGGTGTACATAAAACAGATGTAGTAAAAGTTTTAAAAGACTTTAAAGAGATAACATCAAGAGAAGAAGCATATGATTTCTTAAAAGCTATTGGTATAGAACTTACTAATAATCAAGCAGTTAAAGAAAAATTAGGTTATTCATTAGCTGAGGTTAAAGAAATAAGAGCTGAGTTTGAAAAATTAAAATCTTTAATTGACAAAGGTGCTAAACCACTAGAAGTAATATATAGAGGTGTACCTAAATCTGTAATTACAGTATTAAACATTGAAGCTCAGTATTCAGGTAGATTTAATAACAATGCTAGATATAATGTTAATGATGATGTAGTTTATGACATATCATTGAATAATACAATTAGTAAGTTATTTAAAGAGTTTAATGACTTTAGAAAGAACTATCAAGAGATTATTTCTCAACCGCATATGAGACATTTAGATGTTAGAAACAACCCTAATGCTAAATACTCAATCTGGTTACATAGTTTATTTAACTTAGATGAAACAGACCTTACATCTTTTACACAAAGAAAGAATATAGCGGCATATGGTAAAGTTGTAAAAAACACCATAGGTTTAATAAACATAGATGGTGTTAAAGATGAAGTTGTAGGTTATGGTATAAAAACAACTAACTTAGATCCAGCATCTAAATTCTTAATGGACATGCATATGTTATTAACATCTGGTGTTCAAGAGTTAATGAGACATGGTGATAAGTCATCAGCATATGGTGTTAGACTTGGACAGTTATATACTAAGTTTAATGACAGCAAGAAGACTTCTCATTTATTCATAGACCCTAATTACTTTTCTACAGAAGCTGGTCACAATGCTGGAGTTGAACTAATACTCCCTAAAATAGCTGCAGAATTAGAAAGGATTGCTATATTGAAAGAAGGTAATATGCCAATCATTCCAGGTTTTAATGATAGCCCAACAGCACGTGGTTTTTCATTAACTATGTTTGATGATATGTTGTCTGTTAAAACTAAAGAAGAATTAATTGCATTAGCTAACTCAAATGATTCTTTAAGTGTAATTACTCCAGAGTTAAAGCAAAAAATATCAAATGAGCTTAAATCATACTTCCAAGGTGTTATAAAAGAAAACACTGATCTTTATAATGAATATAAAGTGATGGACAGCAAAGTAAAGAATATGATTAAGTTGCCGGTTGGTTCTTCTAAAACTACAGAAGAAGTTGCTATTGAAGCATATACATATAATGCTATGCTTTACAACATGGAATCTATTGCATTACTATACGGTGATCTTGCTTTATACAATCATGCTAAAGATGAGTTCCATAAAAGAAACAGTTCTATAGGATCTACAGGTAGAGACTTCAGAGCTAGTGATTCTTTCTATGAATTTATGGCTACTAAAAATAGACTTTATGCTCAAAGTCTTGGAGTTACAGATAGTAAGTATCAATTTAATGGTATATTAAATACTGCTGTGTTTCAAGATAGTAATGTAGCAATGCCTTCAGAAATGTTTGAAGAGTATGTAAATGCTTATATTGAGTCTTCTAAATTAAATGGTAGAACTGTAACTAAAGAACAAGCTGAAAAAGCTCTTAAAGGTTATAAAGAGATAAATGAAGGTGATGGTCAAGGATGGGTTACATTTGACTCATATAGATTATTAAAGATAGCAGAAGGTGACTGGAGTGATTCTCAAGAAGAACTATATAAAAAGATTGTTAATAAAGAAGAGATATCTGAGGCAGACACTCTTGAGTTTTTCCCTCCTTACAAAGTTCAATACTCTGGACCATTACAATCTAATAAGTTACAAATACAAGCTTTTCACAAGTTTTCTCTTGCTCCATTAATACCTTCAGTTATTAAAGGTACAAACATGGAGATTTTGCATAATAATATGACAAGACAAAATGTGGATTATGGTTTATTTCAATCAGGTTCTAAATTAGCATCTTATACTAAAGATGGTAGTTTTGATAAACTTTACACTGGTGAAAACCGTCAAGTGAAAGAATGGGCTGAAGGTGAACCAGAGTATACTAAAAACCCTGTGTTTATACAGTATTTGAAAAATCAGGTAGATATTGCACCTACATTTAAAGGTAATAGTATATTCTCAACACAGCTTCGTAAGCTTATCATTAATGACATCTTTAAAAATGGAATAGCTGTAAACTCTAAAATGGGAGATTTAGTAGCTAACTTTGAAAGCTTATTAGATAAATTACAAGAGAATAAAACAAAAGACCTATTAAAAGAAATAGGTTGGAATTCATTAGCTGATGCAAATGATGTGGCTAAACTTCCTAACTTATTAAAATTTGTTAAAAGAGAACTTACCCGTCAAGATCTAGCTGACAATATAATAGACTTCTTAGATATTAATCCTGATGGTAGTATTAAATATGACTTAAGTTTATCACTACATGCTGATAAAATTGAAAAGTTACTTAATGCTATTGTAATCAAACGTCTTGTTAAACAAAAGTTTAATGGAGAAGGTTTGATACAGCTTGCTAGCACAGGTTTTGAAAATGCTACAGAAGAACAAAAAAACAAATATGGTGCTAGTGATTTAGCTACATATTACCCTGCTGAAGATGGTAAAACTACAGCAATGAAAGTTAAGATTGCTCTACAAGGCAACTTTAAAAAGCTTCTTAACCTATCTGATGTTAAAAAACTTTCTGAAAAAGAAAGCATATCTCCTCTTGAGGCATTAAATAAATTAATAAAAGATGATGCATGGATGGCTAAAAATAACAAGTTAGTCACTATGGTGGGGGTACGTATACCTGTGCAAGGGTTAAACTCTATGGAGTTTATGGAAGTGTATGAATTCTTACCAGAAGAAGCTGGTAATGCAATCATTGTACCTTCTGAACTTGTAACTAAATCAGGTGGTGACTTTGACATTGATAAGCTTACTATATTCATGCCTAATATAAGTACGGATAGTAAAACATCTAAACCATACTATGCTGATAGTGAAAATACTAAAGGTATTGAAAACAAAATAATTGAGAACATCCGTGAAATATTAGAACAACCAGAAAGTTTTGCTTCTCTAGTTACACCAAATGATACTAATCTTGTTAATAATGAGATAGTTGAAGAATTAGCTAAGTTAAATATACACGGGTATTCTGGTAAAATTGCTGGCCAAAAAGGTATTAGTCCAACCCGTGTTTTAGAACAAAGGTTTAACTATGCTAAAATGGAAGAAAACAACATTGGTAAAAAGATGCTAGGTATTGGTGCTGTAGATAATAGCTACTCATCTATATTTAAAAGAATTGGTGCTCATATGGGTGATCAATATACTTTTTACAGAGTTGATAAAAAAGGTAATGTTACACCACAGGTACGTGATATCCGTATGTTGTTAGAGCACAATACTATGACAGTAGGCGGTAAAAAAGTTATTTCTCTTTCAGACATTGAAACTAAAACAGGTGTTAAAGTTAGTGATTTGATATCACAACTTATGAATGGATGGGTGGATGTTGCAAAAGATGCTTGGGTATTTAACATTAATGGAAATAACATAGCAGGCCCTGTATTACTATTTATGCTTGAAGCAGGTGTTGATTATGAAACTGCAGTATATTTAACTACTCAACCTTTAGTGGTTGATTATGTAAAAGAAGTGTATAAACAAATGAGTCCGTTTAATACACAGGAGTCACAAGAACCTATTAAAATTACAATGGGTTTAGCTAAGTATAAAGCTAAAGTTAATATGCTTAAAAAGTTCGGTTACTTTGATAATGGGTTTAATCCAAAAAGTACAGATCTTTATAAAACAATTTTAGAACTTGCTGGTAATAAACAATTTACATTAGAACAACTTAAAAACTCTGTAGTTACTAAGGATAAAACTAGTGATGCGGCAATAGCAGCATTTGCTCATTTCTTAGAGCTTGAGGAAACTGCTAAAACATTAACTAATGCAAAACTTAAAGTTAATGTGGATACAGCTCCTTCTAAGTCTATAGTTGCAGCTAAGAAAAGATTATTGGATATTGCTGAGCTTTCTGATTATGAAGCTATGCCGTTAGTAAATAAAATATTTACTGATTCTCCAATCAAGTCTTTCTTAATCCAAGGTTTGCAAATTAAATTGTTTTCACCTTTAATGCCATTAAGATTTAATGATGTTGTAACTGATAACATTATTAAATACATAAAAGATGGTAATTTGATTAGAACAAGATTTAATGGTGATATTGATAGATTCTCAGATAGCTATAAGAATGATTTAGTAGCTTACATATTCCAAAATGTTATTAAAGGTATTAACTTTAAAAAGCTAACTGAATATAAAGGATTAAATATCAAACCTTTAACTGTTAAAAATGTACTACTTAAAGCAGGTGCTTTTGTAAAAGACGGTAACTTATATCTTGACTTAGATCAATTAAAACATGATTTTGAAACAAATGCTTTTGCTGGCCAAGATGTAGAAGGCAGACCATCTTCTTATAAAGAATTAGGTTTGCATACACTTCCTGCTGTTTACTTTAAATCTATAGGTAATAAAGATCAACAGTTTCAAGAATATGTTAAGTTTGTAATTGAAAGAGAAATATTAAGATCTATCACTAAAGGTAGTGAAGAAGACCTAGCTAAGAGAGCTTTAGAAAGATCATTTAACTTTTACCATAATTACAAAAGTAAAGATAGCATTGCTAATCAGTTATTTACTTTAAAAGAGGATTATGCTAAAGGATTTGTTTCTGAATACAATGCATTCTTTGACAACATACTTAATAAGAAAAAAACTAAAGGTGATTTCCAGCAATTAGGGTTAAGAACTAACAAAGCTGATTCTAATTTAACTAATGCTATAGTAGAAAACTTAATTAGACTTGCTGATCCAAGCACTAAAAAGGTAAGTGATGTTTCTGAAAATAACAGAATATCTAGATTCTTTAATAGACTTATTGTATCTGAAGTGTTAAGATCAGGCCTAACTAAAACATCAACCACTATTATAAGTGTTATTCCTAATGATGTAATAGCAAACATATTAAGTTCTTACACTAAAGAGTTTGTTAGTATGTTAAAAGAAAACCCAGATCTTATTAATAGTTATAATAATTTATTTGCTATCAATGCTGGTGTAGAATTCAAAAATTATGTAAATTATAATAGTGCTGCACCTAATACTAATAAGTTAGATGAGTATTTATCATCTGTAGAAAACTCTGAATTATTAAGCTTAATCAACTATACTAACCTTAAAGAAACATTAGATAACAATCAAGATAAATTGTTTTTATTTGGAAATAATGCAAATGGTATAGCTGAATCTAAAGAAACAGGTGTTTTTCAAAGTGCTTCAAATACTTTAGCTGTGCCTTTAAAACAAAAAGGTGGTGTTTCTAAAACAGCTTTATGGACAGATGCTACATATGAGAGTAATATTCAAGCTATTAATGATGCTTTGGATGCTGCAGAATTGCAAAAACAAAACGGTGTTACTCTTGTAATTCCTTCTAATGGTTTAAATATGATAGATGGAGTTAACATTTTAGCTAATGCTCCAAAAACATATGAGTATTTAGTAGGAGAATTGTATAAAAGGTTTAACTTTGTAACTCCTGGGGCTGAAACTAACCTTGGTTTCCGTACAGTAGTACAAGAGAATCAAGATATAACAGATGCTGAGGTTAATGATATATTAAATAAAAAATTTGAAGAATCTAAAAAATGTAATCAATAATGGCTTGTAGTATAATCCGCAACAGTGCAACAAATGAATTAGAATCAGTATTGGCTCCTAATGGTAAGGAGTCTATACTATTTGATAGTATATTGAAACTGCAACCTGATGCTGAACAAGCATTGAGAATGTGGGCTCAAGCATACACTCCTTCATTTAAAACAGTTTATGGTGATTGGGAAAAAGGTGAGTCATCTTTAAAACTAGATGCTAATCAAGAGCCTTTACTTAGCGGTATAAACCTTCCTGCTTTTAAAAATTTAAAAGAGGGAGCTTATAAACCTAAAGATAAATTATTAGAGGTTATCCAAGATCAAAAAAATTCTGTTGGGCTTGGTATATTAGGTTCATTATTAGAAAGTTTAAAATCAAGATTAAACGTTGATTATCAATTGATTACAGCTGATGAGGCTAGAGAATTAACTAAAAATACAAACTCTCCATGGAAAGGAGAACCAGCTTTCTATTTAGGAAATAAAGTGTATATGTTAGCTGATAGAGCTTCTACAGAAAATGCATTACATGAATATTCTCATCCGTTGTTAAGAGCAATTGCTGCAGATAACCCAGTGTTATTTAATAATCTTTACAATAAATTAGCTACTACCCCTGAGGGAAATAGCATTATTGCAGATGTTAAGAAATTATATCCTGAGTATGATGAAAACAGTAACATGTTTAAAGAGGAAGTTCTTGTAAGAGCTACAACTTTACAAGCTCAAATGAAGTTAAACCAAGAGCAGCCTTCTAAAGGGTTCCTTGATTTTATCAAAACTTTGCTATTAGGAGTTAAACAGTTGTTTAGAAAAGTGTTTGGTGCTAATATAAAAGTAGATAAACTAGATGTAAATACTACATTACAAGACTTGGCTGATATGCTATTAACAGATAAGTTTGATTTAAGCACAGCTATTGCTACTGAAGAAGATGTAGTTGCTTATGTGAGAGATCTTTCACAGTATATAGAAAGCTTACAAAAAGTAGATCAATCATCTTTAGTGGGTGTAATGGACAGATTTTATGATGTTATTACAAATCATATAAGAAGACTTAAATCTTCAAAGAATTATGAAGAAGCTAGAAAGTATTTAGTTGAGGAATCTGGCCGTGGTCAACTTGAAGCATTAAGAGATACATTAGCTATTGACAAAGAGCTTGATAAACTTAATGATGAAGTTGAGATAAACAGAAGAAGAAGCAATGCTCTTGTTCTTTCTTTATTAAGATTCTCAAAACTTAGTGATGATGTTAGAGATCAAATAGATGAGCTTGCCAAAGATGGTACAAACTCAAAAGAAACTATTGGTAAAATATTCTATTATGACATCCTAGTACGTAACTGGAAACAGTTTATAGATGAAACACAAGACAGACTTTCTGATGGAGGTTTAAACATGACAAGTGAATTAGGTAAAGTTATTTCATCTACATTAGCAAATTTTGAGCAAACAGAAAGAAAGATTGCTAAAGTTTATGCTGATAACATGGATTCAGTTATATATGATAGTTTAAAACCTTTAGCTGAAAACATTGATACTATATACAAAGATAGACTTGAAAAGTTAAGCAAAGATCCTAATGCTAAAAAAGAAATGGATGCTGTGCAGAAAGAATGGGATAAGTTGAAACTTACAAAAGAGAAAGTAAACAAAATGCTCAAAGGTGAGCTTGGTGATACTAATGCTTTCTCTGTATACTTAGAAGCTTATACAGCAAGTCCGGACCCTATTGTTGGAGGATTTGCAATGTTTTTAAAGAATATTTATAATAGTGTAGATGCTGAAGTTCAAAGACAGAGTGTACAATTCCAAAAAGAATTAGACCCTGCTCTTAAAGAAGCTGGATATTCTAATGTTAACTTTACAGAATTAATGAAAAAGCTTGTCTTTTTAGATAAGATAGGTGTTATTAATCCTGAAACTGGTAAAGTGGAAGTTAAAGAAGTAATTACTTTTTTAAATAAATATAAAGACTATACAGTTGAAGTTAAACAGCTTAGAGAAAAAAGAGATATGGCTTCTGCAGAAGGTGATGAAGCTGCAGCTTTACAGTATGATAAAGAATTACGTGCACATCTTAGAGATTATTTTCATCAAGAATATACACCTGAATACTATCAAAAAGAAAAAATTTATGATAGTGAGTTAGGTAAAATAGCATATGATAGAAAACAACAAGTGTTATTAGACATAAAAGAACTTGATGCTCAAGACTTTGATGATACATTATCAGATGAGATTGCTGAGCAGAAAAGATTATTATGGAGAAAGTATGCACAACTTGCTTCTTTATCAGATGAAGAAGGTAATCCTAAAACTGGTGATGAGTTAAAGATTGCTGAGATAGAAAGAGACTACCGTAAGAATAGCCGTAAGTTCTTTGAGTCAAAAGAGATTCAAGGTTTGTTTGAATTCAATCTTAGACAATTTGAACAGTCTTTATATGATAAAGGTCTTCAACCTGAGTCAGATGAGTTTAAAGCTGAGAAAGCTAAGTGGCTTGCTCAAAATACCCGTATTAAGTATACAGATGCTTTTTATGAAGAAAGAGCCGTAATCTTAAATAAGATTGCTGAAATTATGGAAACCCTTCCTGATAAAGTTAAAAATGATCTTGATATTGCTAAATACATGGAGCAAATACTAGACATTAGTGTAGGGTATAGAGATGAAGAGGGTCAGATTATTGGTACAGACATTTCTGAAACAAAATCTAAAAAGATAAAAGTTCTTCAAGAAAAAATGAATGAACTCCGTGAAGCATTTGCTGGTTATACTGGTTTAACTTCTGATGAGTTTGATGAGCTTTCTGCTTTATTTGCTAAAGTTTCTGCAAAACAGAAATTATCTGATACAGAAAGAACAAGAATGGATGAGCTTTTAGACAGAAAAAATAAACTAGGTATAGGTAAGCATGCTAAAACAGACTTACAAAAACTTTTTGCTAAGCTTGGTAAGTTACAAACAAGAGAGGCAACTGACTACTACTTAGATATTGTTAATAACTGGATGGAAAAACTTGGTGTTAACCAAACAGTTTATACAAATGAAAATGTAAATGACCTTTTAGATCCTGCTGTAGTAGAGGAGTTAAAAGATAAGGACCCTAGCTTTGCTAAATGGTTTGATGAGAATCATATTAAAAAAGAGTTTTATAATGTTAAAGAAAAACGTAAAGAGTATGCTTATCAAAGACTGTTCATATGGAACAAAACAAGACCAAGCAACCCAGACCATTATGAACGTACTACACTTTCAAATGGTGAAGTGGTGGATGGTGTTCCAGCAAGTAATTTCTTTTATAGGGCTGTAAAAAATGAATACAGAACTAAGAGAGTTGTAGGTGAAACTGTAGATAATAAAGGTAACTGGCTTCCTAAAGATACAGCAGATGGTAAATATGCTAACCCTGCATATGAAGCTTTACGTAAAAATGACCCTAAAGCTTTTAAAGTTTTGGAAATAATGACTAAGTATCATCTTAAGTTCCAAGACAGTGCTGCTAGAGATAGTAGATTGTATTTACAAGTACCAAGATTCCAAAAGAATAGACTTGAACTTCTTAAAGATACATCTATTAATAAAGAAGTTGGTAAAGTTAAAGAGTGGATAAAAGAAGCTAAAAGTAAATTCTTTACAGAGCAAGATGACTTTGAAGATGGTTTAAACTTTAATCCTAACCAACTTGTAAGTGTAGATATGTTTGATGAAGAGATTAAAAAAATCCCAGTGCAAGGTTTATATAACATTGATGCTGATAGGGTTAGTATGAATCTTCCTCACTCTATGCTTAGATATTTACATTCTGCAGTTAAACAAAAGAAACTTATTGAAATTAATCCTGTAGCTCAAGCTCTTAAGAAAGTAGTAAATAATGAGGATAATGCTATTAAGGATATGAATAAATATAAGAAATGGCAGTATAAAATTATGGGTAAGTTAGAAAATACAGCTTTAACTAAAGCTAAAGATTCTAACCGTGCTAAAGCTATTAATAATCTTTATGAAAGAGAATTTGAAGGAGTAAGAGCAAAAGGTTTATTTAGTGATTCTACACCGTTTAATAAAATATTGAACTTTGTTATGAAGCAATCTGCATTTGGTTTCTTTGCATTAAATATACCATCTGCAATTAAAAACCGTATGGGTGCTATAGTTCAAATGAACATAGAATCTTTAGGATCTAAATACATTAATCCTTTAAGCTTTGTTAAAGGTAAACCATATGGTTATAAAATGATGGCTGCAATATCATCTGAAGTTTATAAAATTGGTCCTAAAAGTTTACTTGGACAAATGATAGATATATTTGATCCTGCACAAGGTAGATTTAAAGAAAAATTAGGTGAAGGTTTTGGTAGATCTGGTATATCTGATATAGTAGATTTAAAAGTATTAATGGCTCCACGTAAATGGTTAGAATTAGAAGCAACTGTTGAGTTTTTTGCGGGTATGATGGTTCATGCTAAAGTTCCACAAACTATTAATGGTAAAACTACTACTATAAATTACATAGATGCATTTGAACTAAGAGATGGTCAAATAGAACTTAAACCTGGTATTGATAAAGAATATGCTCCTGGAGGAAGTAAGTTTAATGAAATGAAGAATAAAATACATGAGGTTAATAATAGACTTCAAGGTACTTATTCTGAGTTAGATCAACCTGAACTTAACAGATATGCTATTGGTAAACTTGTATTATTCTTAAGAAAATTCTTTACATCAATGTTTATGGAAAGAGTTGGTAAAAAAAGATATAATGCAGCATTAGGTACAATGAGTGAAGGCCGTTGGAGATCTATAGGTCATTTTATGAATAGATTTGCAAAGTCAATTGCTACAGGATCTAATCAGCTTAAGTATATGACAGATGAAGAAAGAAATAACTTTGTAAAATCTGTATCTGAAATCATGACTGTATTTATTGCATTCCCAATATTGTTAGGAATGATGGGTTATCATGATGATGATGAAGACCGTTTTGCTAAAATGAAAGAAAGAAGTGGTAATTTGTTTGAAGATGATTTCAATTTGGGTGGATTTTTAGTAAATCACTTAGTTGCTTTAACTTTACAAACACAAAATGAAACTAATCAGTTTTTGAAACCTTCTGAATATACAAAAACATTTACTTCTTGGTCTTCTCTTACAAACTCATTTAATATACAATCTAACTTATTAAGAGATTTTAGTAAGTATGCTATGGATAAAGATGATGCATATTATAAAAAAGATGTTGGTCCATATTCATGGCAAGAAGAAGGTTCTGCTAAATACTTAAATGATATTGGTAAGCTATTTGGCTTAACTGGAAACCAAGTGGATCCAGTTAAGGCCGTAAAAGCTGCTGAGTATTCACAAAGAAAATAGTACTATTCTTCCTCTTCCTCTTTATGAAACTTCATAAAGTCTATTATAATGAAAATTAGCCCAATCCTGATTCTGGAAAATCCAACCCAGGTGTCGGGCTTTTTTTCATACTCACCTTGATCAAATGTGATCCCGGCAATTATCTCATTCTTGCTTAATAGTGTAATAGTGATGTCTATCATATGTTGGTTTTATAAGTTACAATTTTCCTTCATTATCAAAGTTCTTGTACATTAAACTTTCTTGTACTCCACTTTGATTATGGTATTTACTACCTGCTTTTTGATCATATGTCTCTATAATGTTTCCTTGTACAAAGGCAAACTCTACTTGGCATATTTTCATATTAGGATAGATTCTTATTGGCTGTGTTGCCACTAGCTCTAGTACTAAGCTTCCTTCAAAGCCTGGGTCAATAAAGCCTGCTGTAACATGTACAAACAAACCAAGTCTTCCCAAAGAGCTTTTACCTTCCACTTTAGCACGGATGTTTTTACCAACACCTATTCTTTCATTTACAGCATATAAATATACTTTTCCTGGTTCTAGTACATAACCTTCTTCAGGGATTGTTAATGATTCAACAGGGTTAGGTTGTCTTACATCTAATACACCAGATTGATATATTTTAAAGTCTGGGTGCAGTGTTAAATCCACACTGCATGGATTTAAATATTCCTTATTAAAAGGTTCTATAATAATTCTTTTCTGTTTTAATTCTTCAAGAATGTAGCTGTCTGATAATATCATAAATTAAGTTTAAAAAAAAAGGCTGAGCATTACACCCAGCCCTTTAATCACTATGAACAATTAACCGAATATTCTTTTGTACCAAGGTTTGTTGTTACATGCTCGGTAGTTCTCAATTGTTTTGTTTAAGTAGGCAATATCATTGTTTGCCATCTTCAACATAAATTCTGCAGACTTTAACTTTTCAGTTAACTCTTTTACTTCTTGTCTGCATTGTTCTAATTCACCTTTAACTGGACCTGGCTTTTGAGTTTTATACTCAATACCATGTTTTTTAAGGTTGTTCCATACAGTACCCTTAGATACTTTTAAAATCTTTGCAAGGTCATATAAACCTGCATCAGGATTTTCTAATAAGGTTTTTTCTAAAAGTTCTTTAGAAAGGTTTGTCCTTTTACCTTCTTCTTTCATTTGTGGTTTTTTTTCTGCTTTTGCCATAATGTATATTTATTGTTCAAAGATAAGAAATGATATATTAAATACCAAATTTTTGTTTAAATATTCTTACACTATTTATTAACTCATTTAATGAGCTGTCATTCTGAATCTCATAGTCAAATTTCCACTGATTTAAACCAGTCTCACTAGGGTGGTCATTTACGGGTCCAATGCCTGGTCTTGTTACTCTAATTATAATTCCACCAGCATCTTTAATAGCCTGGGCCTCATTAGGAAATCTGGTGTCTGTAATGATCCAGTTATCACAATCCCATCCGTTAGGAGCACGGTCAGCCGGTACACATTTGTAATCAGCCATAAGAGCATTTACCCATGTGTTAGTATGTAGACCATCACGTAAACCTTCTGTGCCTAACTTTTGTAGAAAATCTCTTACAGACATAGGATTATTTATACGGTCATTCCATTGTTTACCAAGATTAGTCTTTTTAAACTCTTGATCTTCAAACTTTTCTACAGGAATTCCTGTTAGTAGTTCTGCAACTTGCTTGAGTTTACCTGCCCATTTCTTAATTTCCCAATGTGAATCTCTGTCAATTTGTTGTAAGATAGTGCCGACAGTATCTTTTCCACTGCCGGCATATCCGTTAATTCCAATTATCATAATTATTTATTTTTTACACTGTCCATAATTTGTTTTAAATCAAGTAGCACTTCTTCCATACTATCTCTATAAGGAGACATTTGTTCTCCTTTAGTATTGCCATTTGCAAATTCAACTTTAACATACCAATATGGTTTAGGATAGCCATCACCATTATACCTTATAGATATACCAACAATCTTTTCTTCTATAAAAGGGTCTTTTATTACAGAGAGTACATTATTCTTGGTTTCTTCATTGTAGTTTAAAATGCTCATATAGTATGTTTACAGTTTTTAGGTGGAGGTATGTGACCATCCTCAAATGGAATAGAGTCATTTTTCCAGTTAGTAATATCAAAGTCTTTGAAGAATTTTCTTCTAAGAACAAATTCATCCTTTTCTAAGAAGCCTTTGGTTTTATAAGCTTCTGTAGATGTTAAATGATAGCTTATACAGTGTTCACAAAAGTAAGCTCTTTTCTGTGAAGACTTACCTGTATAGTTGTTTCCTGTTGTGCTATTCATACCTTTTATATAATCCATGGCTATTTTAGCCTCTCCTCTGGTTTTGAACATTGTTTTACCAGTGGCATTACATTTGTTCCTCTTCATGTTTAGGTGGATAATGTATGTTTAAATAATCATTTATTATATCTGCAATAGGTTCAAGATGTTCTTCAGGTATTCTAAGAGCTTGGTCTATAAAATAAACTCTTGAGATCATATCATCTGACTTGTCATCTAGGTCTTCCATTACAGCTTTTTTGACTTCAGGGTCAGGATGAAGATTGATTATATCTTCTATCCCTGCCTTTAGTCTGTTTACCACAGAATTAAGTCTGTGTTTATCATTTCCTTTAAATTTTATATACGCATTAGCAATTTCCATTCTAATCTGCATATTCTTTATATTAACCAACATAAACTTTATGAGGTTTCCAATGTCATCTTTCTTGTTGTTCATAGTTAAAATAATTCACCTTGTATTAAACCTCTACTTACTTTGTTATTTATGTTATTTATTTCTTTATAGATACCTTCTAAATAATAAGCTTTGTCAATATTTAATTCATCAAATGGTATGTTTTCAATTTGTGACATATCATTGCAGATAGTTTGTCTCCATCTGCCGGCTTCTGTCTGTATTTCTCTTCCATCAGGATGAACTTTAACCATCTTGGTCCCTGTAGTACTTACATAATACCTGTTAAGCTTTTGAAGATTTGTAATGCAAACTTCACCGTCTTTCATTTCTTGAGTTTGGAAAGTCCATTCACCTTTTGCTTTAACAGCACCACAATAATCCATAAAGTCTTGATTCTGGTCCAGATAGTCTTCTGGCTTAATATCATTTACAAAATAGTTATATATGGCTTTTGGTATAATAAGAAAGCTTTTATTCTTATGTAATGCTAAACCACTGAATTCAAAGAAACCTTTGCATTTAGTCTTGCCGTTTTTGTATACAGCAATATAGTTATTTACATCTCTAAGAATAAGTCTTTTATACTCATCATGTTCTAAAGCTAGGTTAGTTAGTATTTCCCAATCAGAACAGACTGTATAATACAAATCTTTCTTGTTCTCGGGAATCATCATTTCCAAACCATCAGTATTTTGCATCAAAGGTACAGCCTCAGGAATAGCTTCGGCTAACATTTCATACAGCATGCTTAATAGCAATTGACCGTTGATAGTAATCTGCATAGTAAACATAGGATCATATAAGAAGCTATTAGCATCATTACTCAAACCGTATGTAGAATTAAGAATAATCTTGTACACATAGTTTCTAGGGTCAGACTTTGGTATTAGTTTTCTCTCATTAAAGAACCACTCATACAATTCTAAGAAATCTTGTTTAGGAAGATGAGCAGGAGCAAATCCGTTTTTGATAGCAAGGTTAGGATAGAAACTTACAACATCTGAAGTCATAATGGTCCATCCCGGTTTTGCTTCATAGATGCCAGCTTCTCTTGCACCATGAATGCCGCCCAAACCGTAATCAGTTTTTACACCTTTGTATTTAATACTATAGTTTAGGGCCCCTTTAGTTTCTGTGATCACTTTTGATTTAAAATATTCATGAACCTGTTTGAAATATTCAGTGTTGAATTTTACATAAGGAAGAATACAATCTTTCAAAATTATCTCAGATCTTGGAGTTCTAAGTTCTCTAAGTTCTTTCTTGTCCCATCCTAACTTTTCACAAAGGAAATGGGCAAATAGTTCTTTAGAGATTCTAGGCTCAGATGCAGAATAAAGATTAATACCATATTCATTTGTAAGATCTTTTCTAAGATTAACTTGGTCCTTACATAAAAATAGTATTTGCTTGGTACTTTCTACATCATTAATACAATAGGATACTATCTCATCTATCTGAGCTTGTGTAGTAATTTCTGTAGTGTGGTGGATAGGCATCTCCTTTACATTATTCCAGTCCATAGAATATTGTATCCATTTTAAGCTAGATGACTTAGCAGGATTATCCCAATGATTAAGTTTGAATAAATCTATCTGTTGGATTTGCATCTTCCATAAAGGATAGTCACTAAACTCTTTTCTATTAGCTTTTTCAATTGTCTTCTGAGCATAGGCAGACATCTCTCTAGCAAATTGCTCACCGGTCATACCAATAAATTTTACTTTATTGTGTAATACATAGTGAGATATTTGAGCATCAAATGCTATACCATTAAAGGAAATGTGCCATTGGTTGTATTGGATACACTGCTCTAGGAAGTTAATATAAGCTATTACATCATTGTGTAATCTAGAACAAATAAAGATTTTGGTATGTTTGGTGGTATAGTGTTGGAACACTGCTATGAAACAATTAGAAAGGGTCTCATAGTCCATTACCCAATGTGTGGGCTTTGTAGTTTTGTTGTTCATGGTTATATATGTTCAGTTAAGCTGTCCCCCCGAAATTAAGAAAGAGGGTTTTTACACCCTCAATCTTGGTTGGTTTATATTAAAGGAATTTCTTCCAATCAAAGTCTGCATTAATTGCAAACATATTGATGAATGTTTCAATGTCAGATGTGTTGTCAATATAATACTCATAGAAGTTTTCCATGATTTTTCTTTCTTGGGCATATGCCATACCAGTTGTAGTTCTGATTTCTACTGGTCTTCCTTTGTCATCTAACTTAGGGACCATTCTATAGGCCTGTTTCTTTTCTTTACCTACTACGGCAAGTACTTTATTTTCAGGATCATAAATAACTTCATTGTATGGACAATCCACACTTGAAGGCATCATTTTAAAAGTTGGTTTATCTCCCAACTCAGTTTTCCAGATGCTAGAAAACATTAGCATAGTTTTAGCTGCCATGATTATAGTTTATTTTACAAATTTAAATTAATTCTAGTTCTTGTTCTTCAATATTTATACACTCTTTATCAACATTATACAAGTCACAAAGTTCTTGCACCTCATCTAATATAGAAACTGGTACATCTAATAGCTTAGCATAGTCATCTCTATAGTATTCAGGAAACAAAAATGACCTCATGTAAGTGTATTCCAAAGTGTAATGACCGTAATATTCTTTTATTTTAACCTTAGCTAAGTTGCTAAACTCAGAATATTTACCTTTTAAAAACTTGTTCCAGTCACCAGCATGTTTCTTTAAATTAAAGATGTACAGTTTGCTTGTCATGGGACCCGGTATAGTTTCTAAATAGTAAGGATTGTTTATAAGATAGGCTTGTTCAAAAGCTTTGAATTCTTTAGAATCAGTGTCCTCAAATAAACATATAAGTTTTTTATCCTTAGGTTTAATTACCAAACCGCTATGATGTTTCATACAGATGTATGTTTGCATAGGTTGAGCATAAGCACCCTTTGCTATACCCAATAAAGGGTATAGAAAGGACTTAGACTTTTGGAAATATCTTGTATAAAGTGATGTAAGTTGCATTATAATACTACTTTTTTAGTACAGAAATCATATGGAAGATTGAACTTGTTATTAGACAAGTGATAGTCAGCTATCTTAAATGAATCATCAAGTTTCATAAGCCAAGCATTGCTGGTGTATTGACTAACCGGGAATGCATAAGCTTGTAGGTTTTTATCTATAACAATAAAATGGAACTGCATGTTGTAATCAGGATACTTATCTTTGATAAAGTTACCATATACAATAGCAGAATACATTGCTGCTTGCATCCAATAAGAATAGTAATCTATAGATTCTCTAAAGTCTTTAAGCTCTTTGCTTGTAGTCTTAAGGTCATTAATAAATATTACTTTCTTTTCATGGTCAATAACTAAGTTATCTATGATACCTTTGATACCTTTGAATGCATGGTTTTCCATATCATATGAAAACTTCTGTTCATTATAAACTTCTACATTATCAAAATCTGTAGGAGCTAATGCCATAAGTTTAGACATCTCAGGATCATTCTTAATGATATCTGCAGCTTGGATACAATAGTTAAGTGTTGCCATATCAATTATTTCTTTACCTTCTTTTTCCATAAGAAAGCTCCAATAATTTAAAGCATCACTTGTAATAACTTTTGCAATTCTTTGATCATCAGTCTTTAATGATTGATGAAGGTTGATATCTTTAAGAATATCTATTATTGCATCAGCATATTCTTCTAGTTGTGTACGGGTATCCCCATGCTTAACTAATTCTAAATGGTGTGAAAACACACGGTCCACTACATTCTTAATACTGTCTCCTGGAAGTGATGTAGGAGATGTAATGTAATTTTTGTTTATACTTTCCGGATCTAACAATAATGCATGTATAAGTTTACCATTCAATAAGAATGATGAAGTTTTCTCTTCTCTTATACCCATTACATATATTTGATAGAATGCAGCCGGGCTCCATAGTAATTTATTTAAACTGCTATAAGAAAGATAGAAATCTTTCTCTTGGAATGCTTTCTCAGCAGCTAGCATAGACTCTTCAAGTAATTGGTCCATCATAACTATAAATGTTTTTTAATTTGTGTTTCTAAATCTCTCTTATTAGTAAGACCTATAATTCTTTCTACCTCATCTTCATCTTTTAAAAAGATAATGGTTGGTACTGATCTTATAGAATACATGCTTACTAATTCAGGACTTTCATCTACATTATATGAATGCACCTCAAAATCTTCTGAAGTGTATTCTTTTTTTATACTTTCAATGATAGGTTCTATCATTTTGCATGGACCACACCATGGTGCTCCAAATTTTAGCATCTTTACCATATACCTTGCTGTTTTAAAAATTGTGCAATCTTTTCTGCTGTAGCAGGATCTTTAGTCAATGCCTCAAGTTGTTCTAAGAAATCATACACTTGTTTATCATCATTCTTTTCATTAGCATTTTCCATAGCATTTGCTATACGTTTGAGTTGATTACCTATATCAGGTAGTGTATGCTCTATTAATTTCTTACCCATTAATGTTTCGTGTAATTCTGCCATAATAATTATTTTTATTTTTTTGGTATATCTTCATACCAAATCTGAGCTGTATGAATGTCTTCTGCTGTTTCAGCACTGAAACAATCTATAACCACTCCTAATTCATCATCTGTTTGATTAATACATATATCAAGTTTTCCAACTCTCACATATATCTTGCCATCCTGAGGCATAGCTGCAGCAAACATCTTGTCATCTACAGTAATTTCAAAAGGTATGTATGCCATGTCTATTTAATTTTTTCATTTTGGGTCTTGATATTGTGACAACCCTCACAAAGAACTTGTAGGTTATCTACTTCACAAAATAATCTTTCTACAAAAGCAGGTAGGTCATTAGCATTTCTCAATGTACCTGCAGGAACTATATGGTCCACATTAATTTGTTTATCAGGAAACCATTTACTACAATGATTACACTGGTATTCAAACTTCTGTCTTTTGTTAGGACCTTTATATACTCTTTTGGCATTAGCTTTACATTCAGCAATAGGTTTCCACCATCTTGACTTCTGTCTTAATGCACTTCTTATGAAGCTCCAGAAAGCACTTTCAGTCATGGTGCCGGAGTTTCTAGTCTTAGGTGCTGCACCTTTTCTAGGTTTTGCTGTTTTCTTTTTAACTGCCATACTACAAAGTTATGAATTCTTTTCTAATATTGGAACATTGTTCAACATAGGAATTAATCTCACTTTAACTTTATCCACACCATGTTCTTTTATAGAATCACTGATATCTTTACTCATTGTTAAAAGTATAGGAGTGAAACCATATTGATCACGGTATTTTTTCATGGCTGCTATGCCGGCATCATCATTATCTAACATTACTGAGATGTAAGAATACTTCTTAATAAGTTCTTTCATCTTTTCTTTTGGGATCATTGTGTTCTCACTATCAGGAGCAACTGTGTCAACTTTTAATCCAAGACTCTTTAAAGACAGTATATCTTTAAGACTGCTTGTAATAACTAAATGATTGTAACCTGCAAGTTGATCAGAACCTTGTATATAATCTGTAACCTTTATAAACTTTTTCTTTTGTACTTTAGGTTGATATATTTTATATAAGGTGCCGTCCTTTTTGTAATAACCATAAATGTGGTCCCCGGAAATAACTAGCTCATCCACTGCACCATTCTCATCTGTCTTACTTAGTGTATAAGAATCTAATGGACATACATAATGGGAGTTTAAAAGTTTTGTACCAATATTAAATTGGGTCCAGAAATACTGGTCTTTAGTATTCCAATTTCTTATTTCAGAACTTACCACTTTATATTTAGAATGCTGCTTGAATTCTTCTACATTATAGCTACCATTATTGTGTAATGTATACTCATTATAGTCAGCTACAATCTTTCTAGCAGCATCTTTAAAGTCAAGTTTAAATATTTCTTTTACCAAGTCTACACAGGATCCCTGTTTACCCGTTGAGAAATCTTTGAACTTATACTTACCAGTGCCTCTATGTAAATAAACACACATACTAGGAGTTTTCTCCTTAGGATTAAAAACACTTTTAAGTTTTATATCCTGCCCGGTTAGCTTTTCAGATAGTTTGCAATAATGTTGAAACACCCAGGTTTCTGGTACAGTTTTATAATCATTTACCAAATATTTAGTGGATAGCATGACCATTAAATTTTTAAGATAAAAATAGGGGAGATGATATATCCCCCCTTATCTTTACAAGATTATAAATTAGAATTCAAAATCACTGTTGCCTTCTGGTTCAAAGTCACTTACAGTTTCTACTGCTTTCTTTTTCTCAGCAACTAAATGTTCTGACTCATCAAATTCAACTACATTGTCTGCATGGTCAATGTCAGCAAATGCATATTTCTTATTTTTAGATTTAACTAAATGTAAGTCATATTTAGTATAACCATTTTTATCAGTATATGCTCTACCACCTAAACATAAGTATAAGTAACCTGCTTCACTGTCAGTTAAAATAACTTTTGCTTTTGCTACAAAATCTTCAATAGTATCAGCAGTGATGCTGTCTAATTGCTCACTTAATCCTAAAGACTTTGCAATAGCTGCTAAGCTTCTTAAGATGTTTTGATCACGGTTAATAACTATACCTGAAGGTAATGTTTTATCCTCAAAAGCATATTGAGAATATTTCACTCTACCAATTTGACCTTGGAATCTTCCTTTAGATTGGTCATCTTTATCAATAAAAAATCCTTCAAAGTCACCACCCATTGGAGCTGATTCTAAAGATAATACTAAATGATAAGAATCTGCATTGAATCCTGGAGTTAACTGGATGTCATAAATGCGGGCAGTGATGTTACCTGGGTATAAAGTTTTACTTACTTTACTTTCTGTTTTAATGTTCTTAGTACTTAAAGACATGATTTCTGTTTTTATTAGGTTAATTAATTTTCATAGTTTAATATTGCTTCTCTTACAAGTTGCAAGTCATTTGGAATAGCTGGTTCAGCAAACATTCCTTTAGGTGATTTACATGTATTGTCACCTGAGTTTACAGTTTCAAATACATAAGAGATAACACCGTCTTTATCTTTTTTCACTTTACCAAATAGTACAACGGTGAATAAGCCTTCCAAAGTTAGCTTCTCATCAACCATTTTACCAATAGTTTTAGCTTTATATTTCTTTCTACCTTCAATATCAGTACCTTCCTCAACATGAGTTAGATAGAATACCATCAAATCTTCTCTCAAAGATAAAGGAAGTTTTGATATTCTAGCCAATGCGGCACCAATTTGTGTAAATTTTTCAAAACCTTTCTCATCTGATCTATCAAAGAACTCAAATGAAGACATGTATTGAAAGTCATCCACTACAATATTTTTGATTTCAGGTCTTTTCTCAGATACATATTTTAAACAAGCCTCAATTTGTTTGTGGTTTGCTGACATGTACATGTTACCATCTGGATTTTCTTTAGACCAGATAGTATATTTTGATTTCCAACCTTTGAATGGTAATGCTTTACCACTAATATTTATAATAAATGTTTCTTTTGGGTCCAGGTTTTCTATAGATGTACTCTTACCTGAACCAGATTCTGCAATTACAAGAATGCCTTGTGCCATGTTACTTAGATTTTTTAGCTGATTCAATATTTGTTTTTCTTATAAGATCATTTAACCACTGCTTATCTGAAACAGGTAGTCTCCACTCAATGGCACAATGATCCTTCATTGTCATTTTACTCATTGGAGCATCTTTAGGCTCGGGACTGTCTTCTTCATCCATTTCAAATGGAGGTTTTTCATCAAGAACGGTATAGTCAGAAGTAGCTGTGGACTTAAGAGCTAAGGAAGTCAAATTGATCTCTTCTAGTTCTTCTATCGGTACAAACCATCTGTCATAAGTTTCCTCAGACTTCTTGTAATACTCATTCAAATAATCTGGATTACCTTTCAATCTATACAATGATCTCTTTTCAGGATCAAGTGGATTGTAAAAGTTATCCGTTAGTTCTGTAAAAAAGTTTTCTGCCGTTAATTCTTTCTCATACAAAGAAATGTAAAGGCCGTCTTTCCATTTGAAAGCTGCTTTAGGATAGAAATAAGGATTAGATATTCCTAACATTTCAAATGCTAGTGAATGGTTAGCTCTCATTTCTTCCACAATCAACTTTCTTTCTTCCGTTGATGGTCTTTGTGTAAGCAAAGGTTTCTTTTCAGCAACCGTACTCTTCTTACCAATTGACCTAGTGCTTAAAGCCATGTTTTAAGGTTTAGTGGATAATACTTGTTTTTTGGCTGATCCAAATGCCGGTGCTGCTCCCTCTTTAACTTCAAAATGCTTAAGGTCTTGATCAAACAAAAGCATGCACTGCTCACCGTAACGGTTCTTGATAAGATGGAAAACCATCATACCATTGTGCACTTTAAGTTTTTCTGGACCATACTGTGATATTCCAAGAACGTCAGGTCTGTTCATTGCAATAGTTACATCAGCATTTTGCATGAGGGCATCAGCTCCAAAGATATCAGATGCCGTAGGATAGTTCCCAACTACCCCATTTTCTTTTCTTTTTGGGTCTTCAATTGTCCTATTCATTTGTGATAGGATTATATACATGCTATCTGGAATTCTTTTCTTCAGATAGACAAGCTCTGTAGAAAGAGCATACAAAGTATCTATTTGACTTTGTTCATCTGTACTTCTTTTAGTTAGTACAGAGTGGTCAATAGTTACAATGATGGGTTTTTTTACAGCTTGGTAGAACTTAATAACTTCTTTACGGAAATCCGTAGCTGTTAATGGATCTGTAACATAGTAAATGTCATCATTCTTTCTAGCTTCATGGTACTTCTGGATATTATCCATGTCTTGCTGACTCAGATAAGTTCCAGGTTTTGCACTAAATAGTTGAGCCATTTCCATGTTCATTGGTTTTGTAAGTTCTCTGGCACCAATTGACCTGTCACTCATTTCAAATTGAAAGTTCAGAATAGCAAAGTCCTGGTCAGGGTTATTATAATGGGCATAGTTAGTTATTTGTGAAACTACAGCGGTCTTACCAGTGCCGGGTCTACCAGCAATTACATAAACACCACCCCATTCCAGTCCATCTAACATAACACCATTAAGTTTGGCCCAAGGAGTTTTAATGGATCTGATCAAACCGTGTTTTCTCTTGTTAATATAACTAAGAGTTTCTTTACGGATCTCAGAAACATGCCTCCATTTAGGAGCTTGTTGTGGGTTAGGACTTTGTTGTTGTGTACTCATTCTTTAATTTGTTGCTAAATTATTAGCGGGTCTACAAAGATACAACCTGACATGCAAATAAGCAAGTTTTTTCTAAGATATTTTATACATTTGTACATCACTCTCATTATCACTTGCATCATCTCCATTCTGGATTCTTTCTATATATTCCAGGATGGTATAGTTATTCACTCCAGCTTTTTGTACCATAATAAAATTGGAGGCTTTCATGGTGTACTTCTCTTCTACTATCTCAGATAGATAGAGGTCTGTAGCACTTTGTATAGTTGGCCAGTCCAGGCCGGGATTCATATAAAACAACTTTGCAAATTTCTCACTCACCTCTGCAATAGTTGCTTTTTTCATTTTGGGAAACTTGTTCCTGTAAGTAGCAATCTCAGTAAGATATTCTTCCCCAAGCAAGTTGGTGCTGACATTGGGCTTTGTCTTTCTATACAAAGCATCCAATGCACTTAGCACTTCTTCCCCTCTTTTGGTAACCTTATTGTCTTCAGTTAACATATTCATAGCTTTTAGCATGACTATGTCTCCTTTTACAACAGTACCGGAAAGAATATTAAATGTAACATTGTTACTAAAGCAATACAGGATGTAATGCTGATTGGGAGTTATCCCACTTTTCTTTAACTGAGTGTAATAATGCAAACTCATCTCCGTGGTTTTTTACTAAGTCATAAATAATATTATCATAAACACTGATAAAGATAGGGTCAGTTGCAAGTAGGTTACTGGCAGTTCTAACTGAATGAATAACAGTTGTATGATCACGGTTTCCTAGCTTTTCCCCAATAGGTTTAAGATTATATCCTTGTTTTTTAGCAATATAACAGAATATTTGTCTTAGCATGACAACTTCTCTGTATCTATAGCCAGATTCAAGGGTCCAACCATTGGTTTTAAACTTTTCAGGCAGGTGACTATCAACAATCTCTTTAAGATCATCTAAGCTTAGTACTTTCTGTACAACCTTTTCTTCTTCTCTGTTTATAATAACAGTAGGCATAAAGCCCACTTTATCATAAAAATTTTGCTGGAATTCATCTACCAGTTTTTTGATAAGCTTTTCTTCATATTCTTTTGGATCCATAAGGTGTTAATTTTAAAATTTAGTTGGTGAGTAGAGTAAAATGTGGTATATTATTATGTAGATACTATATTATTTTTTATTCTTAAATATTTTAATTATGGCAGTAACATTAGCTTATTATGCTCATACAGATGAATCTGGTTTCCCAATTCCATCTACAATGATGGGTTTTAAAGCAGAACCTAAAAGTTATAACAACTTAGTATTGTTACCAACTACACAAATGACTGTAGGTAGTGGAACAAGAGTTTATCAACCAGAAGGTTTACGTTATTTTTACCGTTTAAACAAAGCTGGTAAAATTCAACCTAACAGCTTGATTATCAGCAAGAAAAGACCAGCTGGTAACGTATTAGAGTATATTAAAGTAATATAAGTTTATTTTAACATATGTCTAAGATGTCTACTACTAATGAAAGTAAGATGCTTGATATGATTAAGATATGGTTATTTCCATCTCTTATATCTGTATTAGGCTGGTTTCTCATTACATCAGTTAATGAAATGAAATCAGATATCAAGAAGCTCCTTGCACAAGCTAGTGCTGATCAGGTACAAATTGAGAATTTACAGAAGCAAGTGGATGCACTAAACCATAAAACATTTGGTATGCGTAACCCTATGCCTCCTAATGAAATACCTAATTATGTACATTCTGACCTTGCTTTTTTACATCAAGAGGAGGACAAAAATAAGTATAAAAATTCAAAAAAAGTAATATTATGAAGAAAGTTTTAACATTTTTAGCAGGATTATTTAAAGATGAACCAGGATCTCCAAGTATGAAGAGAGTATGTGGTTTAATCTGTGTATTAGTTTTGTGTGCTACTATGTATCACAATTCATTTTCTGAAGAGCATATAGCTCCGGCTCCTACATTAGTTAATGCTGTTGCAGCTTTAGCATTTGGTTGCCTTGGTTTAACTGCTGTAGAGAAGATATTTGTAAAAAAAGAAGAAAAAACTGAAGAATAGTTTATGTTTAGTTTCAAAAAATCAAAAGAAATAGCAATAATTTTAGGTGTCTATATATTGTTTTTATGGCTTGTATTGCTTATTGGCAGCTGCAATCCTGTAAAACAAGTGTTAAAAGATAACCAAAAGTTTGAAATTGTAGCAAAAGAGGTAGTTAAAAGAGGATATTGTATCAATGATACTGTTATAGTGGACACTGGTCATATTGAAATTGTACATGATACTACTAGAACTGTAGATAGTTTTAAACTTGGTGGTACATATCAAAACATTGATACCATTCTTCCTTCAGGAGCAAGAGTTAACATTCTTGATGATTTCTTATTTGTAGAATGTCCTGAGGCTGTAAGCACTACACAAACATTACATAAAACTGCATTTATAAGAGATTTAAAACTTGAAAGTATTCTTAAAGAAGAGATTGCTGTTAAAGATGACAGCATCAAAAATCTTATATTTTCCGTTAGAGATAAAGAATTAGTTGCTAAAGAAGCAGAAGCTAAGCTCAAAAGTGCCATATTTAGGTTCTGGGTGCTTATTGCCGTGTTAGTATTAGCAGCAGCTGTAAAAATATACTTAAAATTTAAACCATGAATTTAGAAAAATTAAAAGGACATATTCCTGACTCTGTTATTGCACAATTGCCTGATGTCATTAGTACCTATAAAATAGACACAGCATTAAGACTTGCTCATTTTTTAGCTCAAACTGGCCATGAAAGTGCTCAGTTCAAAGCTGTTAGTGAAAACTTAAATTATGGAGCTAAAGGTTTACGTGGCATTTTTGGAAAATACTTTCCAACAGATGCATTGGCTGCAGCATATGAACGTAAGCCTGAGAAAATTGCAAACAAAGTTTATGCTAGCCGTATGGGGAATGGGGATGAAGCTAGCGGTGACGGTTATAAATACCGTGGCCGTGGCTACATCCAGTTAACAGGAAAGGATAATTATAAAGCATTTGATGCTACAGTTCCTGAAGACATCACTGCAAATCCGGACTTAGTTGCTACACAATATCCTTTATTGTCAGCAGCTTGGTTCTGGAACAAAAACGGCTTAAATGCTATTGCTGATAAAGGTGCTGATGATGCAACAGTTACTTCTGTTACTAAAAGAGTTAA
>JACCDX010481845.1_pt1 | contig 52517 bp, 48 predicted proteins | sample 7449681 | NCBI WGS metagenome assembly JACCDX01 (sample SAMN15323450, study PRJNA562643) | freshwater metagenome | isolation source: river surface water | place: USA:Blue River Watershed | collected 2017-08-18
ATCAAATGAGGAAAACGACTTTGGTAATCGGCAATAATTTGATGGGTCAAATCAGTAGAAATATCGTCAACAATCAATAATTCTTTATCTTGATATTCTTGTGCCAAAAAAGAATCGACAGCCTTAGACAAATATTTAGCCGCATTGAAAGTTGTGATAATTACCGAAATTTTCATGAAAAATGTTGTAGAAAGTTTTGAAAGTCAGATAGATATTTATGAACAGCAATAAGAGTCTTATCTCTGCAAAAAAAGTCAAAAAATAATTCTGTTGTTGGCGCATAAAAAAAACATGAGGCACGCAACTAATAAATAAATTTCAAATTATGTCAGACATCATTCCTTTCGATCAACGTGACGGTTTTATTTGGTACAACGGCAAATTCGTTGATTGGAAAGACGCCAAAGTACACGTTTTGAATCATGGTTTACACTATGCCTCTTGCGTTTTTGAAGGTGAAAGAATTTACAACAAAAAAATCTTTAGAAGTTTAGATCACACTAAAAGATTACACGCTTCCGCCAATATTTTAGGTTTTGATTTACCATTCTCAGTTGAAGAGTTAGAAGCAGCAAAAAATGAAGCTGTTGCTCAAAATAACATCGTTGATGGTTACATGCGTGCATTCGCTTGGCGCGGTTCGGAAAAAATGGCGATCTCTGCCCAAGGCAATAAAATTCACGTCGCAATCGCTTGCTGGCCGTGGCCTCCTTATTATTCTGAAGAAGCTCGTCGCGCTGGTCTGAAATTGAAATTCGCTAAATATAAACGCCCCGCTCCTGAAACTGCACCTTTCGCCGCTAAAGCTGCTGGTTTATACATGATTTGCACAATCTCAAAACACGAAGCTGAAAATGAAGGCTATAACGACGCTTTGATGTTGGATTATCGTGGCTACTTAGCTGAAGCAACTGGCGCTAATTTATTTTTAGTCATGAAAAATGGTGAACTGCACACTCCATTAGCTGACGCATTTTTAAACGGAATCACTCGTCAAACCGTAATTGAAATCGCTAAGAAACGCGGCATTAAAGTTGTTGAACGTCACATTATGTCTGAAGAATTGGCTGACGCAGTTGATGCATTTTTGACTGGCTCTGCTGCTGAAATCACACGCATCGGATCAATCGAAGATAAATTTAAATATCCAGAACCAAGCCAAATGACTCTTGATTTGATGAAAGCTTATCACGAGTTAGTTCGTTCATAATCTGTTCAAAAATGAAAAATATTTTCACCACATTATTTCTATTTTTCTTCTGCTCTGCGCTTTTCTCGGTTGCCACTTCAAAACCGGCAGAATCGCAGAGCAATTTTTTGCGTGTAAAATCGCATTTGGTTTTCAACAAAGAGTTTAGCGGGATTGCCAAAGTAATTGATGGTGACTCAATCACAGTTGATGATCGCGAAGTGCGTTTGTTCGGCATTGACGCGCCGGAATATCATCAAGAATGTTTTGACGCAAAAAAGCGTTTATACTCTTGCGGCAAGATTGCGCAGGAATTTTTATATGATTTGATAAACAATAAAAAAGTTACTTGTCATTACGCCGAGAAGGATAAATATAATCGCTACTTAGGAAAATGTGAGATGGGAAAAATCTCCATAAATCAAGAAATAATAAAGAACGGCATGGCGGTGATCTACAATTTCACCGAAAGCGATGACGTGATGGACAGCTTGGAAGCAAAAGCCAAAGAACAAAAATTAGGAATTTGGCAAGGTGCTTTTCAACTTCCCAAAGATTATCGCAAAAGCCATCCGCGTACCAAATAATTTAAAAAATGAACACAATTAAAGTCGCAATTCTTGGTGCTTCAGGCTATACTGGTGCTGAGTTGATCAGAATCTTACTTAATCACAAAAAAGTTGAGATTGTTGAACTTGTTGCCAATTCAAACGCTGGCCAAAAAATTGAACAGCTTTACCCACATTTAATTCATTACAATTTACCAGCTTTAAAAAAAGTTGAAGAAGTTGATTTCACCAAAATTGACGCCGTTTTTGGTTGCTTGCCGCATACAACTTCACAAGAAACTTTCAGCAAACTTTTGTCAGATCCGAAAAATTCGCATCTGAAAATTTTCGATCTTTCTGCTGATTTTCGTTTGGAAGATCCTGCTAATTATCAAAAATGGTACGATCACGAACATGTGGCGCAAAACCTACAACCGCAAGCAGTTTACGGTTTGACTGAAATTCACAGAAACAAAATTAAAAAGTCGAATTTAATCGCTTGTCCAGGTTGTTATCCAACTTCGGCTTTATTGCCTTTGATTCCGCTTTTGCAAAATAATTTAATCGAAAAAGACGACATCATTATCGACTCAAAATCCGGCACTTCCGGCGCGGGTCGCTCATTAAAACAAGGTAATTTATTTTGCGAAGTTAATGAATCAGTTAAAGCTTACGGCATCGGAAAACATCGTCACATCGGTGAAATTGAACAAGAACTTTCCAAAGCCGCGAACAGCAATTTGGAAATCGATTTCACTCCCCATTTATTACCAATTAATCGCGGAATTATTTCAACAATTTACGCTAAAATCAGTCCGCAATTCAGCGTTGCTGATATCGAAAATTGTTTGCAAACAAAATATGAAGATGAAGCTTTCGTACGTGTAATTGCGGGCGAGCCGAACATTAAAGACGTTGTTGGCACCAATTTCTGCGTAATGACAGTTAAAAAAGCTAGAACTGCCAACAAAGTTATTATCGTTTCAGTAATTGATAACTTGTGCAAAGGTGCTTCTGGTCAGGCTGTGCAAAACATGAATCTAGTTTTCGGTTTTGACGAAAAAGAAGGTTTAGAACTTTCACCGTTATTTCCGTAATTAAATCTTTTCGTTTAATTCAAATTTTTGCATAATGTCGAAAGGATATTCAAAATTTCACTTAGCAACGGAACAAATATTCTTTGAAACTGTTCAAGTTAATCAAAACGATCAAAGATTAGTCAAAAGCTATGAAGATTTCATCACCAATAATCCCGACACACCAAGAGATGAAGATGCCATTTACGATGTCGAAATAGAAACAATACACAAAAAAATAGAAGCTGTTGAACTAGCAAACGAAAAACTCAAACAAATCTATCTTGATAGAACGCAATATGATATCGAAGTTCCTGATAGGTTTTTAGAACGGGCTGATTCACATTCTTTTTCATATGATAAAGATGTTCTATTACCAATCATTTCAGAAAGTGAAAAAGGGAATATAGAAGCAAATTTTTCGAATCCACAAAATGAATCAGAGATAAGCTCATCGACTTCCTCATTTGAAGAAAATAAAGTTCTACAAACGGAAGAAAATCCACAATTAAATTTATCTGAAATAGATTTATCTGAAAAACCAAAGCCTTCTTGTATGGCTAGATTTTTTAGTCATTTTTTTTGTCATAACAAAGTTGCAGTTAAAGGATGATTACAATCTTCGCACCAATAACATCTGGATTTCGTTGTGGAATTTCAGTCATTCGTATTTCTGGACCACAAACTGCTCAATGTCTTGCAGCTCTTGGTTTTAAGAGAGAATTGCAACATCAAAAAATATATTTTCATCGCATTTTCGATCAACAAAGCCAGGAATTGATCGATGAAGTTTTAATCTCATTTTTTCAATCTCCTCATAGTTTTACTGGTGAAAATTGTGCTGAAATTTCAATTCATGCTTCACCTTTTATTCTCACTCGCGTTTTAGAAATTTTATCAGAAGTAGAAAATTGTCGTATTGCCGATGCCGGAGAATTTTCTAAACGTGCTTTTTTAAACGGTAAAATGGACTTGGTGCAAGCTGAAGCAATTCCTGATTTGATCGCTTCAGAAACCGCAGTTCAACATCGCCAAGCTTTGCGTCAACTTCAAGGAAAGTTGGGTGAAATTTATGAAAATTGGCGTTTTAGACTTGTCGAAATTTCTGCAATGATCGAGGCAGCAATTGATTTTCCTGATGAAGATTTACCAAAAAATATTATCGCTGATGTTGAAGAAAAAGTTGAAAAATTACGTGTAGAAATCATCAAACATTTAGACGACAAAAATATCGGGCAAAAAATCAAACAAGGTTTAAGTCTGGCAATCATTGGTGCGCCGAACGCTGGCAAATCTAGTCTGATAAATTTTTTAGCACAAAGCGACATTGCTATCGTCTCCGAATTTGCCGGCACAACTCGTGATGTTGTTGAAACTCATTTATCAATCGCCGGAATTGCTGTTCGTGTTTGCGACACTGCAGGAATTCGTATAACTGACGATAAAATTGAGATGGAAGGAATTCGTCGCGCTTTGCAAAAAGCTGCAGAAGCTGATTTAAAAATTTTTGTGATTGATGCTGAAAATCCAATCCTACGTCCCGATTTAATCGATGAAAATACTATAGTTGTAATCAATAAAACTGATCTCGCTTCTGCCCAATCAATAGAAGTAGTCCCAAATGCACCTATTGTTGAAGTTTCTCTAATCAACAACACCAACACTGATGAATTAATCAGAAAGTTGGAGGAAAAAATTAACGAACTGGTGCCGCAACAATCTTCACCAATAATTACACAAGAGCGTTATCGCGTTGCTTTGAAAAATGCCGCCGAAAATTTAGAAAATTTTACACTTAATAAAAACATTGAACTTGCTGCTGAAGACTTACGGATGACTGCACGTGAGATCGGCAAAATTACTGGCAAAGTTGATGTAGAAAATATTTTAGATGTCATTTTTTCACGTTTTTGCATTGGCAAATAAAGCTTCTAAATAAAAAGTTGCACAAATAGCAAACTTCACTAAAAGCCACTCGTCTTTTTGAGTTCAAAAATTTAACCTGACCTTTGGTACTTTTCCTTTCACTTCCCACAACATTAAGTTCTTTGACTTTGAGCGCGTCAAATTTTGTGACGTTGCATCCAGAGTTGATTAGTGAACTTGCCGGACACGCACTAGTGCACGACTTATACAGTCACATGCACAGCAATCGTAAAACCGGATTGTCGCGCCGTTTGCGTAGGAAGAATGCTAATATTCGTCGCCGTTGGTTTGTTGATAACATTATTTTACACCACAAAAGGTTACACGATAAAAATCGTGAACTTGCTGTTGTAAAAGCTCGTGAACAAGCAATTGCACGCCGTGATGCTCTAAAAAAGAAACAAGAATTAGCACTTGAACGCGCAAAAAATCCGCAAAAAGAGCAAGAAAGAAAATGGCGTGAATTAGTAGAATTGCGCGAAAAAAGTTCGTCAATTCGTGGTCGAATTGATACCAGAAGAATGCGAGCTCGCAGCAGATGGCTCAGCATTTCGGAAGAGTCCCCTACTTAGTTTATTCACGATGATAAGGATGTCCCTTAATTATTGATTCAGCGCGATAAAGCTGTTCGATCAAAACAGAACGCACCATTAAATGTGGAAAAGTCATTTTGCTGAAAGAAATTTTCATCGCGGCTTTTTGCAAAACTTCTGCTGATAAACCATCAGAACCACCAATCACAAAAGTTAAGTCAGAGTCACCATTAACTGCCATGTCAGAAAATAATTTAGCGAATTCTAAACTAGTGAATTGTTTGCCATGCTCATCAAGTGCGATCAGTTTTGATGAAGGCTTCCAAGCCTTTAGAATCAGTTCTCCCTCGCCTTCTTTAATTTTAGCAACTGACATATTTTGGGCGTTTTTCAACTCCAATTCACGCAGCTCAACTTTCCACTTCAAGCGTTTTAAATAATTTTCAAAGACTGCTTTTTGCGGAGAATTTTCAAACTTTCCAATTGACAGAATTGTGATTCGCATAAATTTATGAACTGAATACAGAATAATTTAGGTTATTAACACTTTATAAATTTTTATAAATTATTAACAAACCTACTTTCTTCTTTTCCGAAATTTTTCACTCCTTCACTAAAATTATGAAAATTGCAATTTATCCCGGTACTTTTGATCCGATCACTTTTGGTCATCTCGACATCATCAAAAGGGCGAGTGAAATTTTTGATCACTTAATTATCGCCGCCGCCAAAGATAATTACAAAAATCCGCTCTTCACTTTAGACGAACGCGTTGAGTTGATTCGTGAAGAAGTCAGCACATTCGATTATGCTCATAAAGTTTCAGTAGAAAAATTTGAAGGATTGTTGGTGGCTTACGCACGCAAAAAAAATGCCAGTGTAATTGTAAGAGGTTTACGCGCTGTTTCTGACTTCGAATATGAATTTCAAATGTTTGGCATGAACTCTAAACTAGACCCAGAAATTCAAACTATCTTTTTCCCCGCTTCTGAAACTAACCACTTTATCGCTTCGAAATTAGTCAAAGAAGTTGCCAAACTTGGTGGTGATATTTCCAAATTTGTTTCTCCAAATATTTCTCGTCATTTAGAAGAAAAACTAAAAAATCAGAACTAATGCAGCTTAAAAACGAAGCTTGGATTTTAGCCGATAATCGTCCAGGAACCTTTTCACAAAGTATTGGATTAGCAGAAGAGCTAGGATCGCAATATAAAATTATTACACTTTCCTACAGTTTTTTATCTCATCTACCAAATTTTATTTTACCAAAATCTTTATTACGCATCAAAAATGAAACGCGTAATAGAATATTAGAAAATCATGATTTCCCCAAAATCATCATTTCTGCTGGAAGACGCTCGGCACCAATTGCTTTAGCATTAAAATCACGAGCGAAAAAACATGGTTTAGAAATTTTTGTGATTCAAATTATGAATCCAAATTTGAATTTTTCTGAATTTGATTTTGTTATTTTACCAACTCACGATCGTAATAAAATCAGTGCTAACCTGATTGAAACCATTGGTTCTTTGACACGAGTTGACGAAAAAAAAATGGTACAAGAAAAGTTGCGTTTTTCGGAATTTTCTCAAATTTCCAATCCCAAAATTGCCTTATTAGTCGGCGGTAACGGCAAAAATATTTATTACAATGATCAAGATATAATTGATCTAGCTAAAACTGCTTCACAAATTTCAAATAATATGAGTGCGACTTTGTTGGTTTTAAATAGTCGTCGAACCGGAGCGCATTTGACCAAAGTTTTGCACGATCATTTAAGTTGTGATTTTAAATTTTATGATTGGGAAAAGCTAAATGGCAAAAATCCTTATTTAGCAATTTTAGCTGAAGCTGACTTTTTTATAGTTACTGGAGATTCTGTTTCTATGATTTCAGAATGCGCATCTACAGGAAAACCAGTTTACATTTTCGACCAAAATAAAATTTCATCTGCGAAACATCGTCTTTTTCATCAAGATCTATTTGATAAAAATTTCGCCAAAAAACTTTTTAAAAATTTTGAAACTCTAGAAAAATTCTCTGAGAAAAAATTGGAAGAAACCAAAAGAGTCGCAAAAATAATCGCCAACAAAATTAAGCTTGATTAACTCTTTGACGTTTTTACTATCTTTTAAGAATTAACTTTAATTTATGTGGTTTGCACTAGAGCCACTTGATAAATTCAGCACTGATTGACTACAAGAAAATTACAAAAATTCATTCAAAAATTCGCGCCTAAAACTCTGTCAAATTTTATTTGCAGAAGTCTTTTCTTGTTGTTGTTCACAGTAACTATCACCTCATGTACTGATCAAGGTTGTATAGAAGCTGACGATTTTGGTGAATATCAAACTCAAACTCTAACCGTTCCTTCAAATGCTTCTGAATCAACCTGTAACTATCAAAGTGGTTTACCTCTAAATGATACTGGTCAAGGTTCTGGACTAAAATCTTGCTTCACTTCTGGATATGTAACAGTGACTGACGAGTCAAATGTAACCAAAATGGCCTACGGCGGTTGTAACGGTAAACAAGTAAATCCTACGCAACCAACCACAACAGATTCTTCGGGAAGTCAGGTTCCTAATTACTTATATTCCGTTCCAGACAACACTAGCACCACTTATGGCTTGGATGATTCTTTCAAAAATCTGTGTATTACGAATTGTATTTCATCTTGCTTAAATGGCTCTTCACCAAATTCTATAGCTTCTTCAGAACCAAATTGGGTTGCAACTGATCAAAGAGACTCTTCATCCGGAACAGGAATTCAGATCTTGCCTGGCGCACAAATTTCAATAACTGCAACTGGTTCTGTAACTTTAAGCAATAGTGCAAATTATCCGGCCTTCTTCATACCAGTAAGCACCTTAAACTCTAATGGAACTCAACAAAATTTCAAAGATGCTAACTGGAGTACTGAAAATATTTTTGATGTCCAAAATTCTCAAACCATTGATCTTAGCTTCAGTGGACAATGGCAAAGACCATTTGATTCAAGCACGCCAACCAACTATTATTATTCAACATTAACCGTCGGAGCAGGTACAAATTCAATATCTAACACTGCCGCTCTAAGTTCAATTTATAACGGCGTCAAAAAACTGGTTGCTTATACTATCCCTCATCCAGAAGGATATAAATTTGATAGTTCGACCAATAGTGAAATATTGGGAAATCGAGGAACACCATTATTACCTGAACCAAGAACTTGGACTTGCGACTATGGAAACGGAACTTTTGCGAACAATGCTGCTACCTTCAATAATTTCATTCAGCAAGATTGTAAAAACATCACAAACGGTTATGCTAACTTAGGATATAATGCTGCCACTGACACTGCAGTTGCTTCAAATTCTCTATTCACAATTACTTCTAATGGACCTTCCAATGGATTAGGAACTTATGGCGGACCAATTCGTTGGAACGGTGATGGTATTACAAACGCTTCTAGTTCAATATTTACTCTAGGAATAAACAAAGATTTTGATGTTATCTCTTCAACTGAATATGCTATTCCTCTGGGTTCTAGCCTAAAATCTGATAATATAACTCCTCAAGTTGTCGGATCACAATCAATTGCGATACCAAGTAGTGGAATTACAATCACAAATAACGATTCTGATGCATCTTACATGCCATTATTTTATGGCACTGCAACTTGTAATTCGATTAATTTTACTTTGCTGGATACCAGTGAAAACATCATTGGAACAGCCAATACTGCTCTAAATTTAACAACAAATTGGGACGGACCTTACACAGTAAATTCTCGCATAACTCTTGGACCTGGTCAAAAAATCAGACTCATACCAAAAAGCGGTTGTAATGCTGCCGGAAATTACTCAATTAAATTCCACAAATTCCATGATATAAAAATTGAAAGATCTGGTTTTGTCCGATTCTCTATTTTGAATGCTAATACCAATTCTGCTTTGAATGGCTGTGTTCTCAACGGAAGAATTATTAATGCTTTTGATTCAAGTGGCATCAAAAGAGAAAATACAAATTCTGATTTTTATGAATATGACAATTTCACTGCTACCACATCTGAAGATAAGTTAAACGCACTAGCAGTACCAGTAATTGATTCTTCATCCCAACAATGGTCAAATAGAGTTTATGTTCGTAAAGGACAAATTATCAGATTCTCTCCAATAAGCTGGAATAATACTTTCCGAACCAACAGCGGAGTTGATAAAATGTGTGGTGTCGGAATGGTGATGCAAATTACGCCAAGACCAGCATTACTTTGCAAAGGATATGCCACAGCTTCTGTTCCAACTAATAACTCAAATTGCCTACCTGATAATGCTGAGGACGGTACTTTAATAGGATGTCAAGCCTACTCACCAGAATGTAGCAATATTTCCAACAGTTCTGCTTATTGTCCTTATCAAGCATGCCAAGCCACTATAAGTTGTGCTACAATCGGAAATGAATCTAATAATTACACCAAAAGTAATTGCTCATTAACTTCTAACAAAAACTCATCTGCATGCTTGGCTGCATTATCTGGACTATCTTCTACAAATCGTACTAGTTTTCAAAATTCTTGTGACACTGGATCAACTGGTACTAATGGCTGTTCCTACTACATGAAGCAAAATGCTGAAAGATCGGCCAAAATGCAAGTATCACAAGACATTTGCTATGATTTAGAAAACTACACTGGTCGTGTAAAAAATATTCCATTAATCCAAGGAGGAGCTCTACCAGTAATACCTGCGAACAGTGGCTATAAGTTGCTTGAATTTTTTAAAGATGAATATGGCAATCTAGAAAAATTCAAAGATACCAATTCTAAAGACAGCACCTATGGTAACACAACAGTATTTCAAACCACAGAACCAATCATCATCAATAAGAATGCCAGACTCAGATTCATGTTTCTTACCAACGATGCTGACTTCAATAACATTGATCAAAACTATTCTTCTAACCCTCTAAGTCCTTCAACAACTTACAGTTATAGCTTACTTTCAAGTAAAGGGACGGTATACAATGGTACCAATGGTTTTAAAATCAGCTTAAGTGGTCCTTTACAGTTCAATAATGGTGCTTGGCTTGAAGCAAGATTATGTAGAGAAACTTCAAATCACAGCTGTCGAGGTTTGACGATAAGTGTGCCAAATGGAACAACTGGTACAAGTATTACCTTAGATTCAACCGATATTGCAGATACAAAAATTAACGAACAACCACACCTTGTTGAATATCTTGATTCTACAGAATCAAACTCAACTCCTGTTATTTCAGCAGTGGCAAACTATAAATTTGATGCAAACGGAACCTTAGTTCGAGCTACCCCAGCAAATAGTGCTAGTCAAGCGGATTGCTCAACACTTAATCAAGGATTATCAACTGATGTTGGCAACGCATACTATTGTCACTCATATTTGAACAGCAATTCACTATACGTATACGATGCTAGTAAATCTCCGCCTTTTTCCAACTCAGAATATGATGAACTCAATAAACTCAGACTAAGTTTCAAAATAAAAGACCCAGAAACACCTAATTGTATAATTCCAACTCAAGCTAATCAAGATCCGAATACCTCACCTTGCGGCGGAACAAATCAGCCAAAATGTACTGGAATAAAGTTACAAAATCCTGCTTACCAAACTAATGTTTGTTACAGTGGTGCTAATTGTTCTGTTTCAACTGGATCAGATTGCAGTCCAAGTTCCATCACTTGTTCTGGCTACAAATCTGGTTCTTCTTGTCTTACAAGTACTAGTTCAATGTTTGATGGTTATTTTAATTCAAGCCAACAATGCATTGTAAATACAAGCACCAACAGAATATGTAGTTTCAACGAGATACCTTCTATAACTGCTGCAGCATCTTCTAAATGCACAAAACAATTCTACTGTGGCAGTGTCTATTCAAACAACAAGGGCAACTACACTGTTAATATCAAAGTCGCAAATCCATCAGGCAGCAACATTTCCAACATAATTGGAGGTGTAATTCAACCAGTCATTGAAACAATGGATGGAAAACGCACTATAAACGCTGATGGCACAACAACCCAAAGTGTTGGACAAGCTGAGAGAATTTATACACTAGTAGTTCAAGATTCGAGATACCAAACGATCCTCTCAATATCAATGAGTTTGATGTTAGTATTTTACGGTACTACCTACCTCATGGGTCTGACAAGCTTGAGCAGTTCAGATTTGATAAATAGATGCATTAAAATCGCATTAATCTATTTCTTCGCCAGCCCAACTGGATGGTACTGGTTTAACATGATAGTAGTTAAATGGTTCAAGGATGGAACAGACTATCTTGCATTTATGATGGCATCCTCTTTTGATGAGTCACCAGCAGTAACTCGCGCCCTTTCAACCAACAACTATTACGATAAATCCGTCTTGTTCAGCAGTGTCGACACAGTGTTCGGAATGTTCTTCTCTCAAGCTGTTCAGAAAAAAATTTCGGCCCTGCTTTTCGCCAGCATTTTTGGATGGGTCTATTTGATGATCATCTACTTTGCATTTATGCTTTATGTGTACGCCGTTGGTTATGCAGTCATGTATTACCTTACTGCACAAGTTTTTGTGTCTATACTTTTCATTCTTGGTCCAATTTTCTTTATCTTTACTTTATTCAATCAAACCAAAGGAATGTTTGATAACTGGTTAAACCAAATAATTGGTTTCTCGCTGCAACAAATATTTCTTCTAACGACATTAGCATTCTTCAACATGATGATGTATGAGGTTTTAAAGATGTCTCTTGGTTACAGAATCTGTTGGGATGAGGTTTGGACTATAAACATAATCACCCGCATAACTTTATTGTCATTCTGGACAATAGCTTCACTTCCTCCAAGCTTAAATAACCAAGCCCAAATTGGTGAAATTGGACACCCAGAAGGAATACCTTCTCTATTCTCAATCTTGTTTATCTGGGTTATCGCTTCCTTAATGAAACACTTCATTACATTCATGACAAACCTTGGTGCAACTATTGGTGGCAGCATGAAGGCAAGCGACTTGGCAAAAGGGGCAATAGACACCATCAATGGATTGCAAAAATACTCCAGCGATCGTTTCAATGATATCTATAAAGGAACAATAGGTGAACCAATTAAAAGACTTGATGCCGCAATTTTTGATTCAGGAGAACACGCAGAAAAAGCACGTAAAGAACGTGAACAAAAAAACAGACAAGATGCTTCAAAGAAAGACGCTTTAATCAAAGCCGGAAATGAAGCTATGTCTCGATATAAAAGAGAAAACCTTCATCAGTATTCACAAATCACAGATGAAAAAGAGAAAGAACAAGTTCTCAATAAAGCAAAAATGGAAGGTATTGAGAAAAAAGCAAAAGAGCTAGGAATCAAAGATGATGAACTGAAATCTTTAATAAAGGATAAAGGACTAAAATATGAAGGATCAAATCTCTTGATAGCAGGACTACAAGCTGCAAGACAAAAAGCGGGATATGGTGGTGCTACATTATCAACTTCGATCAAAGACAGCAAAACCAATACATCTGTTGATTTCCACGATTCCGAATCTGGTATGAAAATGATGAGTAGTGATCAAAGAAATGAATATATGAGTAAACTTCATTCTGGAGAAGTGAAAGTAAATAAAAGCATATCCGAAAAAACTACTGCTTTACCAAAAGCTTTAATTGGTGGAGTTGCAGGAGGAATATTAGGTGGTGGTAAATTATTGAAAGCAGGTGCTACAGACATTTCTCGTGGTGATTTATCTTTTTCTAAAACTGCAAAATTTGGTGAATCAGTCAGAAAATCAGCTGGCAGATCAATTAATAACATCAAAGGTGAAGTCAAAAAAGTTGGCGGTAAAATAGGAGATCAAGTTGGCTTAAATAGATATTCAAGAGCTGCAAAAATTCTCGAAGATACAGGTCAAATCAGAAAAATGGGAACACTCACCTCAGTATTCAGAACTGCTAGTGAAAAGAAACAAATCGCTAAAAAAGCTGAAGAGATAAGAAAAGCCGAAAAAATAAATGCTCCAGTCAAAAACAGCGCAACCACACTATCTAAATTATCTGCACTTAATAAAGGATTGAATACCGACGCAAATAGAGACTCAACATTAGCAAAAATTGATTCTGCTGTATTTGGTGCTGGTGGTATTGAAAGAGCTTCAAAAAGTCTTGCTGGAAGAATCTCTGGATCTTCTCAAGAGAAACAAAAAGAGAAACGCTCTCAAGCTATGCTAGCAAAAACTGCTAATGCTACAAATTTGACAAATCAGATCTCCAAAAAAGAAAATTTAGAAGCCTTATTAGTCAAATCTAGTGAAGCGGCACATTATTTGCAGGAACACAATTTTTCAGAAAATGCTTTAAAAAATAATCCAAATTTGTCTGAACAAGAAAAAGCATTCCATAATGAACAAATTGCCAATGCTCTAGATAAAGACAAAGTTGAAAATGGTGGATTCGGACATCTGCAAATGAAAGAACTTCAAAAACAATTATCCGAAGCAGATCCAGCTGATAAAGCAGGAGTTGAAGCAGAAATTAACAGAGTAAAAGAACAAGGATACACAGACCTAGGAGAAAATCCGGTAGAGCGCGCTAACGCAATATTCCAATCTTCGAAGTATGAAAAACAATCTGTCGAAAAAGTTTTATCGAGATTAGAACCTTTAAAATCATCTGCAGAGCAATCTAAGCAAACATTCGAAACAATAATGAGCTCTCAGGCTACAAAAGATAAAATACAAGCTTATGAAAATTTATCGGCAGCCAAAAAACTTCCATTCGTAGGATCAGCTATAACAAATGCGGAAGAGAAAGATATAATCAGAGATTACAAAGCAATCCAGCAAGTGAAATCTGACTTTAAAAATCTGAGTAAAATTAGCAGAAGCGAACTTAAAACTGATCCTAATGACGAAAATTCAAAGAGCAGAGCAGTCAAAAGACATGAGAATTTCAATCAAAAATATGGCAATCTAAATAACCAACAAGGACAGGAAGTTAACATGACGGCAAACCCTATGCTTGAGCAAGATAATCCTCAAAATATCGCCCCAAATAACCAACAAGAACAAGGAATCAACATGACCGCAAACCCTATGCTTCAGCAAAATAATCCTGATGATGGTGATTTAAATCCATAGGCTAAAAAACTAACAGCAGCAATCATCCAAAAAAATTAATGGGATATTACAACTCATGAGAACCAATATCTCACAAAGCATTAAATCAACTCAGAAAAGTAAATTTACTATAATCGAATCGCTAACTTTGTTTTGTGTATTAGTAATAATTTTAGTCGGAATTTATTTTACTAAGAACCTATTCATGGCAAATGATATCAAATCTTTAGCCATGCAAATACGAAAATATGACAACGCAGTTTCAGCATTTGCCGAAAAATATGAAGCATTACCCGGAGACATCTGCAAAACTCAGTATTTTGGAATTACTAAAGAAAATTCCGACGGAAATTGTGATAATATCGTAAATGATATTCACGAAAAAATAGTTAGTGCTAATGGAGAACTAACAAAATTTTGGCTTCACTTATCACAAACCAATTTATTGGAAGAAAATTTCGATGGTTCTGATAATGAAAATGCAAAAATTGGAACTAGTTTCCCAATCAGTAAAATAGGAGATAAAATTGGAATAATTGCTTACGGAGATGAAGGCAAAACATTTTATCAGATCGGATTCCAATATTCTAACTCTCACAATATCGTAATGTCGGACAAAAGTTTAAAACCTTATGAAAGCTATTTATTTGATGAAAAAATTGACGATGGAAATCCTAAAAAAGGCAGAGTAATTGCAGTCGGTGGAAACCAACCAAACCAGAAAGAGAATAAAGAATGTGTCAAAAATTTTGTTTATAACCAAAGTAACAATAACACGTCTTGTCAACTTCGCATAGAAATTCAGTAAAAATAAAAATCATAAAATGGAATCAAAAAATTACATGACATTACAGAATCATCTTGAAGAGCTACGTAATCGTCTAATTTTTTCGGTGATTTTTTTTCTCGTTACTTTTGCAGCATGTTATTTTTTTTCCGCAGAAATTTATAATTTTTTACTCGAACCTTTTAGTGATTTCTCGGTTAGTAATCCAAATCGAAAATTAATCTACACCAGCCCAGCTGAAGCATTTGCGACTTATTTGAAATTATCTTTTTATTCATCGTTATTTTTTTCTTTCCCAATTTTTGCAACACAAATTTATCTTTTTTTAGCACCAGCTTTGTATAAAAATGAGAAAAAAAATTTTCTAAAAATTCTATTTTCTGCGACATTTTTATTTTTATTTGGAGCGGCAATTGCATATTTTTTTATTTTACCTCTCGCAATTAAATTCTTTGCAAGCTTTGAAATAAAGGGCTCAACAGCTTCTCTACCAATTCAACTGGAAGCGCGCATCAGCGAATATTTAAATCTTGTACTAAATTTGTTATTTGGTTTTGGTGTTGCTTTTCAACTACCAATCTTCTTGCTTTTTTTAATTAGAGTTGGTCTGTTGTCGCCGTCTGATTTAAAAAATAAGAGAAGATATTTTATCGTTGCAATTTTTATAATCGCTGCGGTGCTTACTCCTCCAGATGTTCTAAGTCAGATTAGTTTGGCACTTCCAATGATTTTATTATTTGAATTTGTCATACTTATCGGAAAAAATTTTAACAAAAAAAATTAAAATTATGGCTATTGCTAAAAAAGCTCCTGCTAAAAAAACTGCGGTTAAAAAAGCTCCAGCTAAAAAAGTTGTAGTAAAAAAAGCTGCTCCTAAAGCTGCTGTAAAAAAAGCTCCAGCTAAAAAAGTTGTTGCTAAAAAAGTTGCTCCTAAAGCTGCTGTAAAAAAGGCTCCAGCTAAAAAAGTTGTAGCGAAAAAAGCTGCTCCTAAAGCTGCTGTAAAAAAAGCTCCAGCTAAAAAAGCTACTCCTAAAGCTGCTCCTAAAAAAGTTGTAGCGAAAAAAGCTCCAGCAAAGAAATCTCCTGCTAAAAAATAAGTAGAAGATCTAAAAAGTAAAAAATAGGGCGGAGTTCCAACAGGAATTCCGCCCTTTTTTTTGCCTAAAATTAAAATAAATTTACTTCAAATTAGAAAGATTTTGTGAAGGCGCGAACTGTTTTACTACAACTCTTACCGGTGATTTAGAAGGAGTTCTCGCATTATTTTCGGTATTCACAACGTCACACAAAATATCAAGTGAAATACCACCATCAAAACACATACAGATCATGTAGGTTTTTTTGTCTAAATCTTGAATCATATCACGATTGATAATTCGAAATCCGGCACTCTGTTCTTTCTTGCGCGAGAATCGAAAAAGACGATTTAGAATCTTCAAATATCTGTTTATCTTCTCACTTTTGTGCGGAGGAATATTACCCGTAATTACCGCTTCATCAGAAACTTCAATTAAATATTCAAAAAGCATTTCTGCAATTTGAGCTGATTCTTCTTCAATCTTCTTAAAAACTTCTGCAATTAACTTTAGGTTATCTGCAACTGAAGGGCTAAAAACCGAAGCTGAAGGTTTATCTGAATATTCTGAATAATTTTTATTAGGCATATTTAAATGAATTTTCGCAGCAATTGAGATATTTCAGAAAAGATTGGATTTGCCGAATTCAACCTAGAATCAACAAAACCAAGGACGCGTGGAATTAAGTTTAAGTAATGATGTTTACCATCACGCATCGAAAGACGTGCAAAAATTCCAACAATTTTAATATTTCTTTGCAAAGATAAAATCTCGTAATCACGCAAAAAGGCTGCTTTGTCGCATGTTGAATTATCGAGGTAATATTGCAAAAGCTGCTGACGATTTTCTTCATCTAAATCACGTCGAGCGTCTTCAAGTAAAGAAACCAAATCATAAGCACTTGAGCCAATCAAAGCGTCTTGGAAATCAAGCAAACCAACTTTTTTGAAATCTTCTCTTTGAGGCAAAATCATTAAATTATCGGCATGGTAATCGCGTAAAACTAAAACATGATTATTGCTACTTTTGAAATTGCCTTTACTCGCTGCAGAAGTACTTAGTTGATCAAAAAGCTCGAACCACAAACTTTTAAACTGTGCTTTTTCCTTCACGGTCATCTCTTTCTTTTCCAGCGGCAAATACCAATCAATCAACAACATTACTTCACGAAACAACACAGCATTGTTGTAGTATGAAACGTCTTTTTCCGGTTCAATTTCCGCTAACTTAATCAAGCAATCACAAGCTCTTTTGTAAAGTTGTAATTCGTGATTTTTTAAATCATCGCCCTGCTCTTTTGCCAAAACTCGGCCATAAGTTTCATCACCGAAATCTTCGAGCAAAATAAAGCCATTTACTTCATCAACTGCGTGAATTTTTGGCGCTGAGAAGTTGTGCGATACCAAAAACTGATCAATCTTAATGAAAGGATGAATGTCTTCATGACTTGGTGGCGCGAACATCAAAATGCGCTGTTCACCGTTGAAAAAAACACGATAATAAGAACGAAAAGACGCATCACCCGCAACTTTTTTAATGTCGCAATCAACAATATTATTTTTCGCTAAAAAGGCGCGCGCTTGGTTGTAATCAAGTTCAATCATGTTCTTAAAAATCTAGTTTAGAATACCATTCTGGCGGATTGATATTGGCGATGCGATCGCGCAAAACATCGTTAAAAATTTTGTGAGATTTCAACAAGCTGTACCAATCTTTCACCGACGAATAATGATGCCAGTTGATGTCGCCAAAATAATCCAAAACTGAAAGTTGTGAAGCCGCAGCAAAATCAGCAACTGTGACTTGATCTCCTGCTAAATATTTTCTGCTTTCTAGTAAATATTCGATATAGCTCAAATGCACATTTAAGTTATTACGTGCAATTCTCAAAATTTCTGAATTCGGAGCTTTAGCACCAGGTAAGTAACGATTAAAATAGCGCTCGTTTAGTATGTGTTTTGCAACTTCATTGAAGAATTTTACGTCAAACCAGCTTTGAATTTTACGAACTTCAGCACGTTTAGCTATACCTTCACCTAAGAAACTTCTGGTTTCATCGTGTTTTTCTTCAATATATTCAATGATGACCGCACTTTCAGAAACCACTGCTGAGTTACTATTATCAAACAATACTGGAATTGTTCCCGCCGGATTCATAGCGATAAATTCTTTTCTTCTTTCCCAAAAATTTTCAGTAACTAATTCGACACCAATTTCTTTCGCCGCCAAGTGAACTCTGACTTTGCGCGAGAACGGGCAAATCGCATGATGATAAAGACGATACATAATAGGATTTTAGTTTTTTGATTTTACAATTTTGACTCGCTGTAAGTTTTACAACCTAATTCTAAAATCTAAAATCTAAAATTATGAAAAAGATCGCTTTGATCGACGGTTACGGCTTTGTCTTTCGTGCTTATCATTCTTTACCACCTCTAACAAGATCAGATGGAACACCAGTCGGGGCTGTTTATGGCTTCACTAATATGTTGATCAAATTGCTTGCTGGACTTGATGTAACACACGCAGCTGTAGTTTTTGATTCTGGTTCAAAAACTTTCCGCAATGATATTTTTCCACAATATAAAGCCAATCGTCCACCTTGTCCGGAAGAATTAATTCCGCAATTTCCAATTGTACGTGAAGCTGCAGAAGCTTTGAATTTAACTATTTTGGAAAAATCTGGTTTCGAAGCTGATGATATAATTGCCACTATCGCCAAAAAATATTCAAGTCACGACAACAAAGTTTTAATCGTTTCTTCCGACAAAGATTTAATGCAACTCATCAATGAAGATGTTGTGATGTACGACGCCATGAAAAATAAAATGGTTGCTGAAAATGAAGTTGTAGAAAAGTTTTTCGTAAAGCCTCAAAATGTTTTAGACATTCTGGCCTTAATGGGAGACAGCTCTGATAATATTCCTGGTGTTAAAGGAATTGGTCCGAAAACCGCTGCGGAATTAATTCAACAATTTGGTAATTTAGAAAATATCTTCGCTAACTTAGACCAAATTAAACAAGAAAAACGCCGCGAACTTTTACGCAGTGGCGAGGAAAATGCCAAACTTTCTAAGATTCTAGCTACTTTAAAAGAAGATGTTGATCTGGGAATTGGCATTGATGATTTGCAAATCAAAAACATTGACCCTCATAAATTAGTCTCTTTCTTAGAAAACCAAGGTTTTCGCTCTTTAGTTTTACGCGTTCGGAAAGAATTTTGTATTTCTGAAAATGTAACAGAAAGCAAAAATTTCGACCAAAATGCGACGCCAAATAGCAATCAAAATATCAAATCCGAAACAAATTTTAGCCAAATCAAAGCTACTCCACTAACTTTTGAAAACCTTGCGCAAATCAAAGCAAAATCGCTTGAAAATGGTATAACAACAATCGATTACCAAGAAAATTTTTTGACAATTTCTACTTATAAAAAGAACGAATCTGCTCAAGAAATTTTTTACTGCGAAATAGATCAAGCACAAAAAATTATCGCTACGAATTCAGAAACTGACTTATTCAGCATTTCAGAATCAAATACTCAAAACACTTCAACTACAAATTTTACCTTAAAAGATTTTGCAGAAATTTTTGAAAATGACGCCATTAAAAAAGTTTTCTTTGAAGCAAAACCTTTACTGAAAATTACCAAAATATCAGCTTATGAAGATGTTTCGGTGATGAATCATTTACTAAATTCAGCAAATAAAGCTGACTTATGCGAGGCAGTGAGCATCAACTTGGATGAAGATTTAAATGAACTTGGTTTCAATCAAATTTTTGATGAATTAGGAAAAAATAAAACGCCACAAGCTTTCTCTGACAATCTTAAGAAAATCCAATTTTTCTGTTTTAGAAATTTTGCTATTACGCAACTTTACAAAATTTTTTCTGATAAAATTTTCAGCAATAAACTAAATTATGCTTATCTAGGAATTGAGCTACCATTGCTTGAAGTTGTAGCACGCATGGAAAATAATGGCGTGTCGGTTGACATCACAAAACTGCATAATTTGTCTGAAGAATTTTCTTCTCAAATCAAAAATTTAACTAAAGAAATTCATGAAATTGCTGACGAAGAATTCAATATTGCCTCAACTCAACAATTAGGAAAAATTTTATTCGAAAAACTTGGGTTAGATTCATCAAAGAAATCAAAAAAAACCGGCGCACTTTCTACTAATTCTGCAGTTTTAGAAGAACTAGCTGAATCAGGAAATACAATAGCACAAAAGGTTTTAGACTTTCGTAAATTTTCAAAGCTAAAAAGTACTTATACCGATGCTTTGCCAAAAGAAATCAATCCAAAAACCAATCGCATTCACAGTAATTTTTCTTCCATCTCTACATCGACTGGACGCTTTAGTTCAAATAATCCAAATCTGCAAAATATTCCAATTCGTAGTTCTGAAGGTAAAAAAATTCGTCAAAGTTTTATCGCCGCAAAAAATCATCTTTTAATCTCAGCAGATTACTCTCAGATTGAATTACGAGTGATTGCTCACGTAGCCAAAATCAATGCTCTTGTACAAGCTTTCAAAGAGAATAAAGACATTCATTGTATAACCGCATCTCAAGTTTTTCATATTCCAGAAGATTGCGTCACTGATGAAATTCGTTCAAAAGCCAAAGCAATAAATTTCGGAATTATCTACGGAATTAGTGCTTTTGGGTTGGCTCGCCAATTAGGAATTACCCGACAAGAAGCCGGAATTTACATAAAATCTTATCTCGAAGCCTATCCTGGTATTGATGAATATATGAAAAACTATATCGATTTCGCCCGTAAAAATGGCTACGTCGAAACTGTTTCTGGTCGTAAATGTTATATTCATCAAATTAACGATAAAAACCCTGTACTTCGTCAAGAAGCAGAACGCTTGGCCATAAACGCACCGATACAAGGTAGTGCTGCTGATATTATCAAAATTGCTATGATTCACTTAGATAAAAAATTCCGTGAGTTGAATTTGCGTTCAAAAATTATCATGCAAATTCATGACGAATTAGTCGTTGAATCTCCGCAAGATGAAGTTGCAATCGCGAGTGAAATTCTCCAAAAAGAAATGGAAAAGGCATTTATTCTTGATGCGCCACTTAAAGTTGATTTGTCGGTTAATCAATATTGGAAATAATTTCACAATAAGGTGTCTTACGAAATTGTTTGGTTCAAACGAGATTTAAGAATTCACGATAACGCAGCTATTAGCTTAGCTTGCAAAAGTGGTAATCCGATAATTTTTCTCTATATTTTGGAACCACAATTATGGAGTCAGCCCGATATGAGCAAACGCCACTTGGAATTTCTCGATGAAAGCCTGCAAGAACTTGCTGCTGATTTAGCAAATTTCGGACAAAAATTAATCATTCAGATTGGTGATGCTTTGGAAATTATGCAAAAAATTCATCAGCAATTCACCATCAATAATATTTTTTCACATCAGGAAACTTGGAATTATTGGACTTTCGCGCGCGATAAAAAAATTCTCGCTTGGACAAAAAACCAAAATATTAAATGGCATGAACCTGTACAAAATGGCGTGATTCGTCGCTTAAAAGATCGCAACGGTTGGGCAGCGAATTGGAATAAATTAATGCAGCAAAAGATTTTACCAATCCCGCAATTTCCTGATTCAAATAATTCAGCAGTAACAAAACTTATTTCGCAAAAATTACCCACTTTTTCTGAACTAAATTTAGCTGAAGATAATTGTCGATTACGCCAAAAAGGCGGACGCAAAATCGCTTTTAAATTATTGAACAGCTTTTTGTACAAACGTGGTGAAAATTATACTCGCGAGATGTCTTCTCCCCTCACCGCTTTTCGCAGCTGTTCTTTGCTCTCGCCTTACATATCTTTTGGTACAATTTCTTTACGCGAAATTTTTCAAGCCGTTGAAAAACGTCAAATTGAGCTGCAAGCAATGTCTAAAAATGCCAAAGGTAATTGGCCTACAGCCTTGAGATCATTTGGTGGCAGATTGCGTTGGCATTGTCATTTTATCCAAAAATTAGAAGACGAACCAAAAATCGAATTTGCAAATTTCCACCCTGCTTACGACTCGCTGCGTTTGCAATGTAACGATGAATTTTTACAAGCTTGGCAACAAGGCAAAACCGGATTTCCCATGGTTGACGCCACAATGCGCTGTTTGATTGCAACTGGTTGGATTAATTTCCGTATGCGTGCCATGTTGATGAGTTTTGCCAGCTATCATTTATGGCTACCTTGGCAAAAAACAGCACTTCATTTAGCACGACTTTTTACCGATTACGAACCGGGAATTCATTATAGCCAAGTGCAAATGCAATCAGGCACAACCGGAATTAATGCTGTTAGAATTTACAATCCAATCAAACAAAGTTTCGATCAAGATCCACAAGGAATATTTATTCGTAAATGGATTACTGAATTAGAGGAAATGCCCGACGAATTTATTCACACTCCGTGGCAAAAACCTGAGCTACTAAATGGTTATCCTTTGCCAATTGTCGATGAAGCACAAGCGCGTAAAGAAGCTGCTGCGAAAATTTATGCGTTACGTAAAGATACAGAACATAAAATTACGGCGAAGAAAATTGTTATAAAACACGGCAGCCGTAAATCTGGTTTGAAGCAAAGCCGAAACGCTTCTGAAATTAAGGAAAAAGTTCGTAAAAAGAAAAAAGGAGTTGGAAATGAAGAATTACAGCTCGATTTATTTGCCAAAAATAGTGTTTAACTACTTACAAATCTCGCGCATTCTGGCGTAAGCTTTGGCAATTCCTTTCATAGAATATTGATCAATAGCAAAGCTACCAATTGCAGAGTCACTCCGAATTTTGATTTGTTTGGCATTCAACATGTTTTGAATAACTTCGACATCTTCCATTTTATTTTTGGCCCAAGCCATGTCACCTTTGGTTGGGAAACGATATTGGTATTCATCGTCAATCATGAAAAATATTTTACTGTTCAGCTTGAATTCGTAGCCGCCAAAAACACTAACCTCTTCTTTACGCTCTCTTTGGAAACGCGTAATCATGATATAAGGACGTTGTCTAGTTTGTTGATCAGACTCAACATTATCTGGATGTGCGACGATATAGCATTGCTTATCTTGCAGTTCATCTTCTTGAAGTTCGTAAACTGTCCAGCGATAAAAACGGCTATCAACAATCTGAGCTAATGCTGAATTGCTGGCGAAAAAAACAACAAAAATAATGGCGATTTGGGCGATTTTTTTGAAATATTTTTTCAAAGCTGATCTCAATTTTTAAAAAATTCGTGCCAAAGAATAGTCAAGAATTGTAAGCAAATCTTGCTTGGCTTCAAGATTACAAGAAGTGTTTTCGGAAAAAATTTCCAAATTTTTTATAGCTAAATCACGATAAAATAATGCTTTATTTTTTGAAGCAACAAGACCGTCATTTTTTTCAATTAAAGCCAAAATTGTAGCAAAATCTTGCTGATTTTTATCATTTGCCAACAAATTTTTCGCGAATAATTCTTCAATAATTTTACGATCTTCAACGTTAGCATTTTCATAGGTTAAAATTATTGGCAAAGTTACTTTTCCTTCAAAGAAATCATTGCCTAAATCTTTACCGAGAACATCTTCTTTTGCAGAGTAATCCAGCATATCATCAACAATTTGGAAAATTATTCCTAAATTTTTGCCAAACTCGCGCAAAGCTTTTATCTCTGATTCTGAGCGTTGATTGAACAAAGCACCGACTTCCGCAGCAGCAGAAAATAAAACCGCAGTTTTACCAAAAATAATTTCAAAATATTTCTCTTGTGAAATTGCTAAGTCATTTGAGTTCTCAAGCTGCATAACTTCACCATCAGCCATAATGCTCGAGGCTTTGGCTAATAAATCCAAAATGCGCAAATCGTTGGAACGCACCATCAATTGGAAAGAAATCGAGAATAAATAATCACCGACCAAAATACTGGCTTTATTGTCCCAAATTGCGTTAGAAGTTTTTTTACCGCGACGAATCATGCTGTTATCCACAACATCGTCATGCAATAAAGTTGCTGTGTGAATCAATTCAACAGCAGCACCTAAATTATTATAACCGGAATCAAATTTACTGCCACAAAGCTGAGAAGCTAAAATTAAAATTGCTGGCCTAATTCTTTTACCTCCAGAAGAAACCAGATGATTGGTAATTTCTTTGATAAGAGGCGATTTGCCAGCGGAAAATTCTAAAATGATTTCATCAATTTTTTTTAAATCCGGAGTAATTTTAGCGATAGTTTGCGAGAAATTTTGCATGGTAAAAACTGATAAAAACTAAACTTCTGATCTATAAAGCATCTTGGTTTTACTGCGACATTCTTCGATTTTAGTCATAATGTCATTCAGGGCGCGGCGGATTGCTTCAGAATTTTTTTCTGACTCACCATTCTTAACAAAATCGATATATTGAGTTGTCAAAACATCAGCGCATTCTTCCAACTTATTCACAACATCTTCCACGATCAGAAATTGTTGTGACGCAAGTTCGTGACTGTTGTCTTCAATTGCTCCGAGTAAACGGTCAGCGTAGTTATAATATTCAACAATCTCATTATAAAGCTGCTCTTGCTTGGAAGTTGCCATTTTATGAAATGAATTTTTAGGAAAGAAATGCCGCCAGACATGGGCCGAGACAAGCTATTTTTGGTGAGATAAAAGTCAATCGAGCTTTGTTTTACTTTAGCATATTGATCAAATCAGATTTTTTTGCCAGAAAATCACTTTTAATCCACGAATCCTTTATTCTTTTAAGTGCATCTCCTAGGTCTTTTCCAACATAACCAAGTTGTAATAAATCTTGGCTTACAACTGGAAATTGTGGTAAAACAAAACTTTGCAACTCCTCGTAGTTTTGTTGTATTTCAAAAATATCGTAATCCCCTTTAGTGCAATTAAGCAAATACAGCTCAATTACTGAAGCAAAGGAGTGATCACAGGCGATCAGAGTTTTGTAATATTTTGTATTAGTTAATTCTTTGGAGTAATTTTTAGCAAAAAATTCGAGCTGTTTTTTTTCTAGATTTGTCGCACAAATTTCTTTGAAAATTTGCGGATTATCGAAATTTTCTGGTGCCAAAATTGCTGCTAATTTCAAAACAAAACTAGCGGAAAAATTCAATCTTCTTTCTAAATCAAAAAGACACTCTAGAGCTTTCAGTTCAAGAGTTGAAGACAAAATTACATCAGTAATTTTTTGCTTCTGCAAAACTTCTAAAATCGTCAATAATTTGCTGTGATTTTTCGACATCAAAATTTTATAAAATTCTGCACGAATTCTCTCACGCGATAGTTTTAGTAAATTTTCCTTCTCAAGAACACAAGCCTGCAAGCCTTCTAAATCAAGATTTTCAGAGTATTCGCAGCTAAAGCGAAAGAAGCGCAAAATACGCAAATAATCTTCTTCAATGCGAGTTTTGGAATTACCAATAAAACGTACTTTTTGTGCTTCTAAGTCAGCAATTCCGTCGAAATAATCTGTAACTAAACCTTCAGCGTCAAGATAAAGGGCATTTATAGTAAAATCACGCCGCGCCGCATCACAATAAAAATCATCGACAAATTCTACCTCACAATGTCTACCATCAGTTTCATTATCTTTACGCAAAGTGGTGATTTCAAAATTTTTACCGTTAACTACTGCCGTGATCGTACCAAATTTCACACCAGTTGGCACCGCTTTGATGGCATTTTTTTCTAAAATTGCGATTATTTCGTGCGGCAATTTTTTAGTGGCGAAATCAAAATCATTCAGCTCTTTTTGCAAAAGTAAATCACGGACGCAACCGCCAACTAAGCGGACTTCATCTCCAAAAATAGCAAATAGCTTTTTAACTTCCGCAGGAAAATTTTTTGATAAATTTGGATAAGAAAATTGTTTAAAATGCATTGCAGATTTTGTTCACCCTAAACGATGTTCATAGAAATTATATTACTTTTATCATGTTGCTTAAACCAAAATAAACGGCGCAAAACAAAGCTGATTAAACACTTTTTTTGATAAGTCTCACAACATATTTTATGCGACAACATATTTTGCAAATACGGCGAATAAATCAGATTTCTAACATTTGCTGAAATTTCATAACAATTAGTTATGCGTACCTGTTTTTTATTTAAAATCTTAAAGCCATGAAAATGGTAAAAAATCAGTAAAAACGCCTTTCCCGAACTTTTTTCTATTCCCCATATTTTTTTATTTTTACGCACAAAATCATATTGCTGAACGTTCCACGGCGCCACTCCTCCTCCGATATTTTGCAGCTCAACAACACAATCGAAACGCGTCATCCAATCATCCAAATATTTTTGATCACCAAACTTGTTATCAATTTGTTGAGCAAAACACCATTCTATACATTTTTCACGCCACCAATTTAGAACATTCAGACCTTTTGAATCATTCTTAAAAGTCATAAATTGTACACAATATTTGCCACTGGTTTTAGTTTGATCATATTGTGGCGTGTATCGGTGCTCAATGATTGAGACTGATTTTTCATTTAACTCATCAAGCAAAATCTGGGGATCAGAAAAGAAATACAAATCAGCGTCAACATAAGTGCAATTCGGCACTTTGAAATTTTTTAAAACATATAAAATAACTGAAGGAGTGCAAGTCCAGCAATACTCGCCAGCAGTTCTACTAGGTTTTATTTTTAGTAATTTCTCATCTTCAAAATCACGTAACTTTATGATGGTCACGTTACTAAGTTGCATTTGCGCCAAATCGCTTTCAACTTTTTCATCAAAAGCAAAAATATAGAGGTGAAAATTCGGGCAATTTTTTTGTAAAGATTGATACATCGACAAACCATAAGCCAAATAGTTTGAATCAAATAACGTACAAAAATTAATCATTATTTCTTAATTTAAAAAATGCTCCGCAGTAGCTGGCTTTAGGCTTTGAATCAATATTAAGTTGATGACCAAAATGACAAGAAAACTCTTCGATTAGCTCATAATCTGCATGAAATTTCGCAAAAAAATCTGTCTTAGAAAAAAACCAACAAGGATAGCTGGCTTGATATATTTGCGGCCAAACTTTTTGAATAGTTAAAACATCACGATCTTCATTAAAAAATCCGGTTAAATCGAAAATTATAAATTCAAATTTTTCGGCGATTATTTCATCAAGAAAATCATATGGTTTTTCTAAATATTGAATAACGCTTGAAAGTAGAATTACCTTAGGATTACGCTCTTTTTTACAGTCCGCAATAGTTAGATAAAATTTTAGTATTTCATCTTCAAAATTATCCCTCGCCTTCGCAACAAAATTCTCTTGCTCAACGATACTCCAGCGCACTTTTGTTAGGTAATTTAAAAACTTACGATTTTGGTAATAACTTGTTGCAAAAGATCCTCCAAAATCAAGAATATCAAGCTCTCCAGCATTTTGCGCTGCAACTAACATCAATACCGATAAAACCGGCCAAGAATATTCTATTTTGTCAAACACCACCGAATCACGTTCATACAAAGCGCGACCTTGTTTTACCAACAAAGCAGATGCCAAACATTTATCCAAAATTGTTTTTATATCATATCCAGTTGTTGATTCTCTTGCTTCCTGCCACGTTAGATTTGTTGTAAACCAACCATATTCTTCAAAATTATTTAACTCCGCTACAGCAGTTTTATCGACATCTTTAGATCTGAATTTGGCAAAAAATTTTTTTAAGATCTTCATCAATTTTTATCTTAAATCACTGTTAAAAATAATCCCAACTCATCAGCCTTTTTGATCACTTCTTCTTTTTGCAACACCAGAGTTGAACCAGCTTGAATCGCGATTCCGCTAATTTTTGACTCAAAACAATTTTTGATCGTTTCTACACCAATTGTTGGCAAATCCGCTTTCATATTTTGTTTAGCTTTTTTCATCTTAACCAAAACAGCATTTTTTACGTAATCAGCTTGCAAATTTTTACACCTTTTAATCATTTCGTCAGTGCCTTCCAAAGCTTCAACTGCAATTATTTGCTTTTGAGCGATCACTAAAGATTGGCCGACATCAAATTGCGAAAAGCTTTTGATGGCCTTCACGCCAAGAGAAATATCTTCAAGATTTTCTTTAGTTGGCTTGATTAAAGTTAGAGTTGTTTTTTGCGAAACCACGCAATCAAGAAGTTGATCAATTCTTAGAATACGAAAACCTTCTTTTTCAAAAAACTTAATCACAGTTGTCAAAACTGCATCATCACCTAAAATTTTATTAGCCAAAATTTTTGCCAATAACCCTGCACCACGCTTATCAACCTTTAGTGAAGCAAAATTTGGTTTGGTAACACCACCAATAAAAACGATATTTTTGATCTGATTTTTTTGTAACTCACCCAAAAATCTTTCAAGTTCGCCGTAAGCAATTTTGATTGGATTGAAGGCAGAATAATCGATTTCGTAAGTTTCACCAATCAACAAAAATACAATAAATTTACGACCTTTTTTCTGGCAATCTTCAATCAACATCATTGGCAAAGAACCACGTCCAGCAAAAATAGCCAAAGGTTCATTAAGAAATTGCTGAGATGTTTTCATGTTTATTTGATCTTAGATTTAGATTGGTTTTGGCTTCTTTGTAATTGTTCTTGAGTGGGATTTGCGACTAAATTAGCAGGTTTTTCAACTTCAATACCAAACCTTTCTTTTATTTCATTAGCGAAATCAGGATTATAACAAAACCCATCTTCACCAAAATGATCAATATCTTCTCGAACTAGATCTTCAAAGATTCTATCAAGTTTTTCTTGATCGGTTTCAGGTTCCGAACTTTTCATACTGTGAGAAAATCTTAAAGAAGAAACCTGCGCAATACTAGAGTTTAAACGAGATATTGAGAAAACAGCTTGTGAAGCTTTTCTGAACATAAAATTAAATTTTATTTTCTGCTAATCGACGATTTCTCTCATCACGCATTTTAGCAAAATCATCTCCCGCATGATAAGAAGAACGAGTCAGAGGACTTGAAGAAACCATCAAGAAACCTTTGTTGTAAGCCATTTTTTTGTAAAACTCGAACTCATCAGGATGAACGTAGCGATCAACCGGCGCATGACGCAAAGTTGGACGTAAATATTGACCAATTGTCAAAAAATCGATGTCAGCACAACGCATGTCATCCATAACTTGCAGAACTTGTTCTTTAGTTTCACCAAGACCAACCATCAAACCCGATTTTGTAAAAATTGACGGATCAATTTCTTTAACGCGCTTCAATAAATTTAAAGAGTGGAAATAACGCGCACCAGGACGAATTGTGGTATAAAGACCGGGAACAGTTTCGATATTATGGTTAAAAACGTCGGGCTTTGCAGCGACAACTTTCTCTAGAGCGCTGTCAGGTTTGCGTAAAAAATCTGGCGTTAAAATTTCGATGGTAGTTTGCGGTGATTTAAGACGGACATTTTCAATACATTTAACAAACTGATCTGCACCGCCGTCAGCTAGATCATCGCGATCAACCGATGTAATTACGATATGTTTCAAACCAGAAACTTTAGCAACATCACCAACATTTTCTGGTTCGTGCGGATTTACCATGTCGGGCTTGCCAGTTTCAATATTACAAAATGAACAAGCTCGAGTACAAACTGAACCCAGAATCATCACCGTTGCGTGCTTCTGAGCCCAACATTCACCAATATTTGGACAAGCAGCTTCCTCACAAACTGTGTGCAATTTTTTCTCATTCAAAAGCTCTTTGGTTTCGTAATAACCTTTTGATTGCGGCGCTTTAACACGAATCCAATCAGGCTTGCGCTCCATTTTTTCTTTCGGAAAATTTTGGGCAAAACCCATCAAATCTTTGTTGTCTTTTTTTGCGATCTGTCCGGATTCGCGTTTTTCTTCTCTAGTTTGCATGGCACAACTTGTTATTTATTTTCACCAGTTTCGCCGGTAACAACGTATTTGGTGATTTCGGCAATATTTGTTGAGTGATCTGCCAAACGCTCAAAACTTTTGGCGATGAACAAAATATTAATGATTTTTTCGGCTTGTTCTTTGCTGAAAGAATCAGCTTCTAAGATACTAAATAAGCTGCTGTAAATATCATCAATCGTATCATCTTGTTTTAAAACTTGATCGGCCATTTCAACATCTTGATCGTTGAATGCCAAAATCGAATCACGCACCATTACCTTTGAAAGCTCAACCATCTCAAGCAAAGAGTTTTTAACATTACCTTCGAAAGATTTTACACCAATACGATCAATTTTTTTGATAATACTTTTAGCTTGATCGCCAACACGCTCTAGGTTTGAAGAAACTTTCAAAGCTGAAACAATGTAACGTAAATCAACCGCCATTGGTTGACGCAACGCCAATAAAGTTGTAATTTTTCGTTCAATCAAAAAATCCAAAGAATTGATTTTGTAGTCATGAGCCGAGATTTTTTCTAAATAATTTTCATCACCACCACGAATCATTTCTGCCACCATTTCAACTGAGATTGAAACTAGAGACATCATTTCATCAAGCGTTGCCGCAATTGCTTGCAATTCTTTGTCGTAAGATTTGACGGTATGTTCTTTTAAGCTCATGATTTTATATGGATTTAGGTTTTGATTTTTGAATCGCGCTAGGCTTAAGATGTTAAATCCTAAATTTAAATCTAAAATCACAATTCTTCTCCAATGAAAAAAATTCTGGTTATCGGCTCTGGCGGCAGAGAACATGCAATTTGCGAACAATTTAAAAAGTCTGCCAAACTAGAAAAATTGTTTTGTTTACCCGGAAATGCCGGAATTGCTGCAGTGGCGCAAATAGTTGAAGGAATCAAAATTGATGAACATCAAAAGATTATCGATTTTTGTCGTGAGCAAAAAATTGATTTCGTTTTTGTTGGCCCTGAACAACCTTTAGTTAACGGTCTTGTCGATGATTTAGAAAAAGCCAATATCCGCGCCTTTGGCCCTTCAAAAAGAGCTGCTTTACTGGAAGGTTCTAAAGTTTTCATGAAAAAAATCGCTGTCGACAACCAAGTTCCAACCGCTGCTTACGATGTATTTTTCGACAAAGAACTCGCCATTCGTTTCGCCAAAAAAATTGGCTTTCCTTGCGTTATCAAAGCTGATGGCTTGGCCGCTGGAAAAGGCGTAATTATTGCGCAAAATATCAAAGAAGTTGAAGATGTTGTTGAAGAAATTTTCTTAGGAAAATTCGGTGAAGCCGGTCGACAAATCATCATCGAAGAATTCCTTGATGGCTTTGAAGCGAGCTATTTTGTGTTGTGCGACGGCGATAATTTCGTACCACTTGGTTTTGCTCACGATCACAAAAAAGTCGGAGAAAATGAAACCGGCCCAAACACTGGTGGAATGGGAACTTTCGCACCTTCTCCATTGATTGGTCACGAGATGGAAAAAACCATTATCGAAACCATTATCCGCCCAACTTTGGATGGCATGAATAGAATTAAAGTGCCGTTTTGCGGAATTTTATTTGCTGGCTTAATGATCGGTAAAAATGGCGCGAAACTTTTGGAATTTAACGCGCGTTTTGGCGATCCAGAAACTCAAGTTATTTTACCTAGAATCAAAACTGATTTCATCGACTTAATCGAAAGCGCAATCGATAAAAAACTTAACCAGACTACCGTTGAGTTTGATGAAAATAAAAAATTAGTTTGCGTTGTAATGGCAGCCAACGGCTATCCCGAAAATTACGAAAAAGGCACTGAAATCAAGAATTTAGAGCAAGCCGCACAAGTTTCTGGTGTTAAAATTTTGCATGCTGGAACTGCAAAAAAAGACAACAAAATTGTCGCAAACGGCGGACGCGTTTTAAATATAGTTGCCGAATCTGACAGCTTCAAAGACGCCCGTAGCAAAGCTTATGAAGCAATTTCTAAAATCGATTGGAAAGAAGGTTTCTGCCGAAAAGATATTGGGGCGAAAGCGGAGTAATTCGTTTGAAAAAAATTAGAAGGAAATAGTTTTGTTTGCTTGCTCGTTAACTGCAACTTCTTCGCTTTCAACTTTCTGATAGTTGGTCAAATAATATTGCTCTAACTTATCTTCACCTTTGATTTGGCTTGCCAAAGCGTAGCCATTATCTTGCAAATAATGCGAAGCCAAAGTGCGCAATCTTTCTGGTCTGGTTAAATAAACCCATTCAACTTCCAAAAGTTGAATTTTGTCGCGATAAGCCACAATGTCAGTTTCAGTTTTAGCAATTTCATCTTGCAAAGCTTCAACTTTAAACTGCACTGTAAACATCAAAATGATGCTGAAAAAAATAGCAGCCAGCAGCGTGGTATTTGCTAGATAAAAACCATTAATTTGATTGCGTAATTCTTGCATTCCTAAATTAAAGTTTGATCGCAACACGCATCTTTGAAGAGCGAGAGCGAGGGTTAATAGCAATTTCTTCCGCTGTTGGAGTAATTGCCGACTTAGTTACCACGTGAAAATTTTTATGAGAATTGTCGCAATTAGATTGCGGCTGATAACGTGAAAATGTTTGATCCAAACCCGCTTCTTTTTTTAAGAAACTTTTCACGATTGAATCTTCCAAAGAATGAAATGAAACCACTACAAGTCGGCCACCTTTTTTCAAAAGATTTGAACTTGCAGCCAAAGCAGCTTTTAGTTCATCTAATTCTTGGTTCACAAAAATTCGAAGTGCTTGAAAGGTTCTAGTTGCCGGATCAGTTTTTGAATATCCGCGATAGAGAGATCGAACTATCTCGGCTAGATCGCGGCAACTAGTAACTGGAGAGCTCTTGCGAGCCATAACAATTTTTTTAGCGATTTGTTTTGCTTTTGGTTCTTCACCAAATTCTTTGATAATTTTTGCTAATTCTGCTTCAGAAAATTCATTTACTAATTCGTAAGCACTAAACGGATTTTGTTGATCCATGCGCATGTCTAAACGCGCTTCTGAATCAAAAGAAAAACCACGAGATTTATCATCAAGCTGCATTGAAGAAACACCGATATCCAAAACCATGCCATCTAATTCAGTGACGTTTTTTTCCGCCAATAATTTTTCACTATCAGAAAATTTACCGCGCAAAAATGTGAAATTTTTCGGAAAAGATTTTTCCAACACTGCAGCGAATTTTTTTGCCGATTCATCGCGATCAATTGCGTAAAGATGACAATTCGCAGAATTCAAAATCGCTTTGCTGTAACCACCTGCTCCGAAAGTTGCGTCTAAAAACACTTCGCCATCTTTTGGCGCTAAATGCTGAATTACTTCATTAATCAAAACTGGTTTGTGGAAAGCGAGATTATCCATTTTTCTTCAACCTCACTAAATTCAGTTTGGTTTTGGCTTCGTTACGCGATTTCGCCATGTAATCTTCAAACTTTTTTGGATGCCAAATTTCGAAAGTGGCGCCTTTTCCCACGAAAACTGCCTGATCTTTAATTCCCGCTTTTTTCAACAAGCTTTCCGGCATGATAACACGACCTTCATTGTCGATAGTTAATTGCACAGAACCACCAAGCAAAGCAGTTGCCAAAGCATCACGCTCTTCAGAAAACGGATCTAAACTGTCGATTGATTCAGAGATTTGTTTGATGCGCTCAATGTCACAGCCTTCGATGCAGTCATTTACGAAAGATTCATAAACCACAACTCCAGAAAATTCCTTATTCACCAAAGACGAGCGAAACTGTGCCGGCACTGATACGCGGCCTTTGCTGTCGATTTTGTTTGTGAATGTTGAAAGGAATAATGCCATTGGGCTTTATGGAAAATTTTTGGATTTTATGGGTTATCATGGAATTTTTTGAAAAATTATGGGAAACAACGACTATGTCAACCAAAAATAATTAAATTTCTCAAAAAATTTCTGTGGTAAAAATTCCAACTGGTTTTAGCTTGCAAAGCCTCGTATTTCCTAATCACTTTCAACTTTTCTAAATGACAAATTTTCAAGCCGATAAACACGGCAAATTCGGACAATTTGGTGGACGTTATGTTGCAGAAACTTTGATGCCTGCAGTTTTGGAATTAGAAGCCGCTTACAAAGCAGCAAAAAAAGACAAAGAATTTCAAAAACAGCTGCAATATTATTACGAATATTACGTTGGTCGTCCAAGCCCACTTTACTTGGCTTCGCGACTTTCTGAAGAAGTTGGCGGCGCTAAAATTTATCTAAAAAGAGACGAGCTCAACCACACTGGGTCGCACAAAATCAACAACTGTATTGGTCAAATTTTGCTCGCCAAAAAAATGGGTAAAAAGCGCATCATTGCTGAAACGGGAGCCGGTCAACATGGTGTTGCAACTGCTACAGTCTGTGCACTTTTCAACTTGCCCTGCACTGTTTACATGGGTGCTAAAGACGTTGAACGCCAAGCTCCGAACGTTTTTCGTATGAAGCTTTTAGGTGCTGAAGTTATCGCTGTGGAAACTGGTTCAAAAAGCTTGAAAAACGCCATCAACGAAGCGATGCGCGATTGGATTGCCAACGCTCGTGATACTTATTACTTGCTCGGCACAGTTACTGGCCCACACCCTTACCCATCAATGGTTCGTGACTTTCACGCCGTGATCGGTCGCGAAGCTAAAAAACAAATTATGAAAGCTGAAGGACGCCTTCCTGATGCTTTGGTTGCATGCATTGGCGGCGGTTCAAACTCAATTGGATTGTTTTACGATTTTTTGAAAAACGAATCGGTCAAAATGTACGGCGTCGAAGCTGCTGGACATGGGCTTAACACCAAAGAACACGCCGCTTCAATCACTGCTGGTGAAGTTGCAGTTTTGCACGGTAATAAAACTTATTTCTTGCAAGATTCTGACGGCCAAATTCAAGATGCGCACTCAATTTCTGCCGGATTGGACTATCCAGGAATCGGCCCAGAACATGCCTATTTACACGATATTGGTCGCGTTAATTACGTAGGAATTACCGACGATGAAGCGATGGAAGCTTTTAAAATGCTGTGTCGTTTCGAAGGAATTATTCCAGCAATTGAATCTTCTCACGGCATTGCTTACGCCTGCAAATTGGCAAAAACTATGTCAAAAGATCAAATTATTATCGTTAATCTTTCTGGCCGCGGCGACAAGGATATCAACACTGCAGCTAATTATTTTGGAGATAAACTGTGAGCAGAATTAAAAATAAATTTCAGCAACTAAAGAAACAAAAAAAAGCAGCTTTTATCGCCTATCTTTGTGCTGGCGATCCTGATTATTCAACGTCTCTGGCCATTTTAAAAGAAATGCCAAAGTCGGATGTCGACATCATCGAAGTTGGCGTTCCTTTTCTTGATCCTGCTGGCGACGGACCAGTTATTGAAGCGGCGGCAAAGCGTGCCATTGCTAACGGCATGACCTTGAAAAAAACTTTGCAAATGGTCAGCGAATTTCGTCAAGAAAACCAAGAAACACCCATCGTTTTGATGACATATTTCAATCCACTTTTGAAATATGGTCTGGATAAAATTTTTGCTGATGCAGCAAAATCGGGCGTTGATGGCGTTTTAATTGTTGATTTGCCGATGGAAGAAGAAAGTGAAATTGTGCCGCACATCAAAGCTGCGAAGCTTGATTCAATCAGATTAATCGCGCCCACAACCAACTCTGCACGCGCTAAAAAAATCGTCAAACATGCTGGTGGTTTCGTTTATTTAATTTCGATGCTTGGCATCACCGGTACTAAAACTGCTGATCCACAAGAAAATATTGCTAATCTTGAAAATCTCAGAAGCGTTTCGAAGCTTCCAATTGCGATCGGCTTTGGCATTAAAACACCTGAGCAAGTTCGCAATTTTTCAGCAATCGGATTTGACGGCGTTGTTGTTGGCTCAGAAATCGTCAAAACAATTGATCAAAATTTTACTGCAAAAAAATCTGCCGATGAAATTGTTTCGGCAGTAAAAAATTTATTAGAAACTTTTCGTTAAAACCAACCAAATTAAGTGTTCCTGAATATGAAAGGCGTCAAAATTTCCACCATCAATTGCGGTATCAAATACAAAAATCGCGATGATTTACTTTTAGTTGCATTCGACCAACCAGCCAATGTTGCCGGTGTTTTTACGCAATCTTCAATGCCTGCCGCTCCTGTAACTTGGTGCAAGAAAAATATTGCTAGTGGCAAAGCTGTAGCCTTGATAGTCAATGCTGGAAATGCCAATGCTTTTACAGGAAAAATTGGTGAAGAAATCGTCAATAAAACTGTCGATAAAGCCGTTGAAGTTTTGGGTTGCGCGCCACAACAAGTTTTCATTTCTTCAACTGGCGTGATTGGTGAAATTTTAAATGTTGATTTGATTACTGCTGCTTTACCAAAAATGGCGCAAGATTTTGCAAGCGATGATGCAGCTTTCAACCGCGCTGCTCAAGCAATTATGACTACTGACACCAAACAAAAAATGATCAGTGTTACTTGCGAAATTGCTGATAAAAAAATATCGATCACTGGCTTTGCTAAAGGTTCGGGAATGATCGCTCCGAACATGGCAACTATGCTTGGCTATATTTTCACCGACGCCAATATCTCTTCCAACACTTTGCAAAAATTACTTCGCGAAGTGACTGAAGACAGCTTCAATGCTATCACTGTCGACTCAGACCAATCAACAAACGATACCGTTTTAATGTTTGCAACTGGCGCTGCTGGAAATACAGAAATCAACAATTCAGAAAGTGCTGAGCTAGAATCTTTCAAAATCGCCTTGAAGGAAGTTGCGCTTGGATTGGCCAAAATGATCGTAGTTGACGGCGAAGGTGCACAAAAATTAATCGAGATCGAAGTTGGTGGCGCAACAAGCAAATCACAAGCTAAAGAAGTAGCTTTTGCGATCGCCAACTCTCCTTTGGTTAAAACTGCAATTGCTGGTTGCGATCCAAATTGGGGAAGAATTGTTATGGCAGTTGGAAAATCTTGCCGCGAAACTAGTCCTGAAAAAATCATCGTAAAAATTGGCGAACATCAATTAACTAAAGATGGCGGCAAACATCCAGAATACGTTGAAAAATTGGTTCACGAATATTTAAAAAATTCGGAAGTAAAAATTTCTGTCGATTTAGGAATAGGCTCAGAAGCTGCAACTGTATGGACTTGCGACCTCAACGAAGAATACATTAAAATTAACAAAGATTATCGTAGCTAATGTCAAAACCAGATTTCGAAATTAGATTTGATAAAGCCAGAATACGCTTAAACACTGCTTTAAAAGAATTGGAAAATGCGTTAATTGCTAAAACTGTCACACCGTCACCGCATCATGTTGTTCACGCTCCTACAAGTAGTGATGCCAGAGAACAATTGTCAGCACTTCAAGATCTCCGTAACGAAATAACTCGATTACAAAATAGCGTTACTAACATCGCGCGCGAAAGAGATCTTTTGATTAAAGAAAATCGAAACTTATTAGATAATTTACACAAAATTCGTAGCGAAGGCGCTAAAATTTCAAACGAAATTGAACAAGACTTAGCATGGATCGACGCCATAATTAATGGAGAGAAAAATGAACGAAATTGAAATTGCGATTGGTAAATCGAAATATCAGATCAGTTGCGAAGAATCGAAAAAAGAAGAGATTTTGAACGCAGCTACAAAACTTAATGAGATAGTTAATGCACTATCATTTAAGATGCGTGGAGTTGATGAAAAAACTTTATTAGTTATGGCTGCTTTATCAATTGGGTCTTACTCAGAGAAAGTTGAATCAACTAATAAATCACCAGAAATAAGCGAGCGTGATGTATTTGATGCGGTGAGCGAAAATATGGAAAATGTTGCCGATTATTTAGAAAAATTAGTAAAAAAAATTACCAAATAAATGGATTTACTTTTTGCAGAAAAACAAAAATTACGTGATTCCTTTCGTAAAAAAAGATCTGCAATGACTCAGGATGATGTAAATTTAAAGTCGAATTTGGTTAACCAAAATTTCATAAACAATTTACTACCACGAATATACTCTAATCCGTCTGATATATTTTCTGTTTATCTCGCTTCATATAACGAGGTCAAAACATCTTTAATCACACAATATTTTTGCGAGAATAATATTGGTTTTTCTTACCCCAAAATTATCGCTAAAAATCATCCTCTAGAATTTATTTTAGCCAAATCTCAGCAAAAATTTGAGGCCAATAAAATTTATCCTTCACTTCTAGAACCTAAAGAAGACGAAAACACAAAACGAGTTATTCCTAATTTTATCATCATGCCATTATTAGCATTCGACCATCTTGGAAATAGATTAGGTATGGGTGGCGGATTTTTTGATCGCACTATTAGTTCAATAAAAGAGCAAGATATAAAAATAATCACAATTGGTCTCGGATATTGCTATCAAAGGATTGAGACAATCTTGCCAACTGAAAATACCGATCAAAAGCTTGATTTTATTGTAACGGAAAAAAACATTTTTTCGGCAAGCTAACTGTGCGTTAATCTGGAACACTATAACTTTTTATAAATTAGTAGTTGCTTTCAAATTTTCTAAATATAATTTCCGCCGTCAACATTGTTGTGCAGGCAGCTTCCACGCGGCTTGGCAGCATGTTTAAATTTCTAATTATTAATTTAAAAGAGATCTAACAATGCACAAAACAGATTTAATTAAAGAAATTGCTAACCAAACTGGTCTATCTCAAAAAGATGCTGGTGCTGCTTTGGAAGCTTTCTTGAAAGCTACTGCTAAAGCTTTGAAAAAAGGTGATGTAGTTACTTTGATCGGTTTCGGTACTTTTAAAGTAGTTAAAACTGCTGCTAGAAAAGGTCGTAACCCACAAACTGGTAAAGAAATCCAAATCAAAGCTTCAAAAAGAGTTAAATTCTCTGCTGGTAAAGCTTTGAAAGATTCTGTAAAATAGTTTCTCTAAACCCTTACGTGAATTCACGTAAGGGTTTTTTGTTGAAGCTAACTCTCTGTAAGCTTTACAAAAAAAATGTTAGTTTTTTTAAAAAATTTTTAAAAAAAGTGTTTAGATTTAAAAATTCTTTAAGAAAATAACTCTCAACAAATTTCCAAAAAAACTTATGTTTTTTAAAACGTAAAAAAACAAATTTTACGTTAAGGCTTTTGTTTCCTTATTTTTTTGAAGTGGGTGATTAGCTCAGTTGGTAGAGCATCTCCCTTACAAGGAGAGGGTCGGCAGTTCGAGCCTGTCATCACCCACCACTTCTTCCCTTTTTTAAGGGGGTGTAGCTCAGTTGGTTAGAGCGCATGCCTGTCACGCATGAGGCCGCGGGTTCAAGTCCCGTCACTCCCGCCATTTCCTGTCTTTTTTCATCCCGAAAAACGCTATCAAGCCTTTAGCTTTTAGCAAACTTAAAAAGTTCTCCGTTATTTCACCAAGATAAAAACTTTTACCGTAAAAATCGGTAATTACTCAAACATTAAAATTTCTTCCGAATAACCATTAACAACAAATTTAGACTGAAGGCTAACAAAAATCAGATTTTATCTGATTGCCTGACGTAATTCATCAAGTTCATTATTCATTTCATCCAGCCACTTGTTGTCCTCGATAAGATTATTTTTTACCAAATAACCTACTCTACTCACCAAATCAAATAACTTTTCAGCACCGACATTTCCAGAAATTCCTTTTAAAGCGTGAATGGCAAGCAACAAATCTTCTTCATTTTTTAATGCGTAAGATTCATTGATTTTTTGGATCTGATTTTCACAACCTTGTAAAAAAACCTTTAGAAACTCAGTACGATCTGCCTGACTAAATTGAGAGAACTTTTCGTGGTTTAAAACTTGCAAATTTGATGCTGCAGAATCGAGCTTATTTGTAATTTTATGATGCAACTCCTCATCTTCTTTTTTGTGATGTAAACTTTTGTAATGCTTATGCGGATTGAGATAGATGGCAATTAGCTTGATCAACTTTTCAACATCCGAGCCTTTAACAAAATAATCAGTCATCCCCACCTGCAAAAAATGCATTAAATCTTCAATTTCGCCATCTCCACTTAGAGCAATAATTGGAATACGATTTTTGTAAGAAATAGCATGCTTAACCTCAAGATCACGAATTTGCTGAGCAGCTTCAATACCCGACATAACTGGCATATTGACATCCGTAACAATAATATCAAAAGACGATTTAGTGCCATTTTCCGACTGCTGTAACCCATTTGAATATTGCTCAATTAACTCGCGACCATCTTGCGATTTTACCACTTCCATTCCTAAATTTTGCAATTTACGAGCAAAAATCGCCAAATTTAACTCTTGATCATCCGCAATCAAAATTTTCTTACCCCTAATATCTGGCAAATATTGCGCCGCATCGCCTAAATAGTCCATTTCATCAACTAACTGCGGAATAAATTTTGCAACACTACGGTACAACAAATGTCCAGCGATTGGCTTATTTAAATGATCGTTAAAATAATCGTGATCGTTTTTTTGCAACTCTTCATATTCCAAAGAAGTAAGCGCAATAATTGGAATTTTTTTGTTAAAAGAACGAATGTTACGCGCCGCAATAATACCATTCATCGCCGGCATTTGAATGTCGGTTAAAACCAAGCTGTGATCTTCAACATGATGACGCTCAATTTCAGCAGCTTCGTCCCCGTCATGAGCCAATTCGCACAAAATGTCGAGATTTTTTTCAATCATCGATTTCGTGATCAACAAGTTAGTATTTTCATCATCAACAATCAAAATTTTGAATTTTTCGACATCTTTATGAACTCCAATAAAAGGCTTATTTCTAGTTACAGTTTCATAGCCATTCAAAGATTTAACATTTTCAGAATTTGATAACGCTGATGATTCCGATTTTTTAAACTCAGCCAACTCTTCATCCGACAAAGCAGGAAACAATAAACTAAACTTCGTCCATTTACCAAGTTCAGATTCACAAATAATATCACCGCCAAACGCTTTCATATTGCGCTTGCAAAACGCTAAGCCCAAGCCTGTTCCTTCCTTCTTGCCAGAAGTATAAAAATCGCCAAACAGCTTAGAAATATTTTCCTCAGAAATTCCGGGGCCGGTGTCTGAAACATAAATTGAATTGTAACGATGCGAAATTCCTCTTTCATCTTTAACAATCAAATTTTCTTTAATTCCAACTTCAACAATAGAATCAGGATATTGCACCAAGTAGAACAAAGCATTTTTGATCAAGTTAAACAAAATGTACTTACAAGTTGTTTCTTCACCTTTGAACAAGAAATCACCATGGAATTCACCAGTTGACAAAGCATCCGAACCAATCTGGGTTTCCAACTTATCAATTGTATTTGCTTGAAAAATCGCCTGACCAAAATTAGCAACTACTTTTAACTTCTCAGCTTCAGATTTATAGCCATAAATCAACAAAGCTTCGATGATTATTGATTTCGCCGATAAGCACTCAAAATCTTTTTTATCAACTTCTTTGCCGCTCAACTGCTGCAAAGTCATGTTAATAATCTCATTTGCCAAAGAAGTAATTTTCCGAGTCTGTTTCTTAAAACTCAAATTTTCTTCGTTATCACTTAAAGTCTCAGTTGATAACATTATGGCGTTGATTGGATTGCGTAATTCGTGGGCGATGGATCCGGCGATTGACATCAGCTCAACATATTGCTTCTTTTGCTTTTCTAGCCATGCGAATCTATTTCCGTAAATAAAACACATTCCCGCAAAACCACTGAAACTGAAAACTATCAAATAAGCCCAAATATTAAAATGAGGCTGCAAGTCAGAAAGGGAAGAAGTTGCCCAATAAAACAAAAATGCGCCGCCAAATCCAATAATAGCATCTATCGTGTAAATCAGCCAGTTTGGAACATATAACGCCAACAAAAACATCACAAAAATATCCCAATATAACCAAGCTTCGTGAAAGTTCGTTTTAAGCAAGTTTACTGTAATCACGAATGGCAAAGCCATGATCAGCATTAAATGCCAGTAAAATGGGAAAAAATATTTTTGAACTTTTGGTGATAAACGGTAATAAAACCCAACGGTGATGCAAAGAAAAGAAGTGATCAGCCTTAAATAAATATTTTCATAAAGACCAAACCAATATTTATAGACAAAGTACAAGGAGATATGCGCTCCACCTCCCAAGAAAACAGCAGTCAGTATGTTACCTTTTCCGATCTGAGTTCCTTCTATCCAAGAGTCTTTTAACAACTTTTTAATATTTTTTAACACAACATGAAAAATTATGAGCTTAAACCAAATTTCTTCTCTTTTGCATAGTCCATTAATAACGCAAAATTTTCTTTTGTTATTTCAGGGCAAGATATACTTTGTTGCGAGCAAATTTCATCCAAATTACTTGAATCAAAATCCATCGAAGGACAGTTAATATAAGGATCAAAAATCTTACCGACTGTTTTGTAATAGAAATCTTCAACTTTATTGCGATTGGCTGGCATTTTATTGATCATTTGAACATTTTTAACTCCGATAGAGTTCAGCATTTCAAAAAAGTAAAACTTATGAGGAGTTTCTACTTTGTTAACCAAATGATAGCTTTCTTCATTACTGTTAGAAAGAGATACGGCGTACATTGCTTTTGCTACAAAATCAACTGGGACAATGTTTAATCCACTTTCATTTGAAGCAGTAAATCTCAAATCCATTTCTAAATTGCCGTCTACTTCACCCAAAACTTTCAATTTGTATTTTAAGAAAAATATCCCCCAACCGTAGAAAACATCAAACTTTGGAGTGGCTCCCAATCTTGATTCAATAAGCCTCCCACATATTGTCGAAGGTCTAAAAATATTTAGTTTAATATGATTAATTTTAGCAAAATTTCTTACCATTAACTCTGCTTCTAATTTCGTTCTTTCATATGGATTCCTGAAATTAGCATTTAGATTAATGTGATCTGGCATAATCTTACCCGAAGAAATACCGCAAACATAAGCTGAACTGACATAAGAAAACTTTCTCAATTTCATTTTTGAAACCAAGTCCAGAATCTTTTTAGTGCCCATAATGTTAACCTTCACCAAATCAGCCTCGACTGAATTACCATCACGAAAATCTGTGAGAGAGGCAACATGGAAAAAAACATCAATTGGTCTATTAAATAGAATTGACGTTATTTCTTCATCGTCAATTTTTTGCGAACCCAAATCTAAGTTATACTCAACAAACTTTAGGCAGTTATTGATAATATAACTCAACTCCGAAGCGAAGTTTAATTTCTCAATTCCCAGATAATCACACAATTCATTCTGCAAAATATCACTTACTCTAGAAGCAAACGATTTATCTTTAGAAGATCTACCAAAAACAATTATAGTAAGATTTTGAAGATTATCAAAATTTTGCTTTATTATTTCGAACATCAAATTTCTTCCAAGAAGCCCAGTTACACCAGTAATCGCAAACGTAAACCCTTCATTTATTTTTGGTGAAATCATCTTATCTCCCTACAACTTTATTAATTTTTTAAAAACGATAAAAATTAAAATTCTTACAGATGAAAGAAAACTAATCTACTCCTCACCATCAAACCCTAAGCTTGAAAAGCTCAAAATCTTAGTCTGTAAGTACTAACGAACAAATTTTATCTGTATCAAAAAGATCATCCTATTTTTTCTCTTATAAATTGAATAAAATCTCTCAAATCGCTGCCTTTCACAAAATACCCTGCGATGTTGAGTTGACTCATTTGATCCAACTCTTCTTTGTTATCATCACCACTAATTATGATAACCGGAATTGCCGCTTTCCCAACCAATTTATTATTTTTCTCAATTTCTCGAATCTCGCCAATCGCAGCATCGCCAGATTTATTCGGCATATTCAAATCAGTGATAATCAAATCAAAATGAGATTTGCCGCAAGAATCTAAACTCAGCTTATAAGCTTCAACCAACTTATTTCCATCGTTCACGGCCATCGTATCAACGCCAGACAAGCGCAACCTTTTTTCCATAATCTTCAAATTCAGCTCTTGATCGTCGGCGATTAGAATATTTTTGCCGCGTAAAATCTCTAATTTATCTACATCAAGAATTTTAGAATTTTGATATTTTGTACTCAGTTTAGGTAATTTTTCCGACTCTATGATTGGGAATAACAAACTAAATAAGTAGAATAAATTCTAAACTTTTTCTTAAGACTTACCCTGTAAGTACAACTGAACTCTTAAATCAAACCATTCACTGCCTTGCTATGAGAGCAATTTTAGTAACAGAATGTGTTGAACCAATTATTGATCAGTACTTGAAAGTTCTACTAAGAAAACAAAATTATTTAGTTACCAAAGATGATTACGGAGATTATCAATTTGATGATTGGTTTAAAGAGATAGACTCCTTTTACAAAAACAAAGTTGAAGAACAGCTTAAAGAATTTCAGATGACTAACTTGCAAACACTTAGCTTTCTTTTAGATCCGAAAGACGACAAATCAGTTTATCTTGGAGCAGAAGACGTAGAGTCTTTAGCAATAAGAATACGCTTTCTAATAGACAATTTGCTTGATGAAAAAAAAGCCCTTCTTGAAGAAAATGATGAAGAATATTCTGAAAATATGGATGGGATTCAGTACGAAGAATATATTAAAAGCCGCTTTTTAAAACTGGGTTGTAATGCATATGTAACAAAAGCGAGTGGTGATCAAGGGGTAGATGTAGTTGTAGAAACAAACGGTACAAGAGTTGCAGTTCAATGCAAACACTATCTATCTTCAAAAGTAGGTAATGATGCAGTGCAACAGGTTTACAGTGCGAAAAATTTCTTTGATTGTGATATTGCTGCCGTGATTAGTAATACAGATTTTTCTAAACAAGCAAAGCAACTTTCTGAAAAGTTAAGTGTTCATTTATTGCATCATGGAGACATTGATGATTTTGTTGAAAATTTAGCTTCTGAAATAGGATATTAAAAAAATACTAGGGCGCATTTACACATTTAGAATCTAATGTGTATTGGTTCTGCAACATTCCTATATCGAAGCCCGATATGATCAAAATTTCATAGTCACAGTTGAGAATCTCGAATATCTTCACCCAAATATTAAAACTGAAAATTGTCGTACAAAAAATTTGCGAAAATTATTTAAAACAACCTAAGTCCCACAAAACGTCTCCAAAATCTTCTCCTCTTCCTTCGGTGGATTCTGATAACGAATTTTATCTTCGCTTTCTTGGTAAACATTTTGCAAAGCACTTAATAACTCTTGAAAGCTTGACAAATCGCCATTTTCAGCATCGGCCAGAGCTTTGTTTACTTGATGATTTCGCGGAATAATCACCGGATTATTTTTTCGCATTAAATCTTTTGAAGATTCGATTGTTTGATTTTTCTGACGACGCAATTGCCATTGTTGTTGCCACTTTACTAATTGCGGTTGCTCAAAAATTTTGTCGGCACGCAAATCGCGGAAAAAATTGGTGTAATCAATTTTATTGCTTTGCATCAACTCAAGCAACGCCGCAATCATTTTATCATCCCCCTCTTCTGCCTTTGAAATTCCTAGCTTCGCTAGCATCATGGTTAAATATTTTTGCTGATAAATTACGCGAAAATTATCGATTTCTTCTTCAGCAATTTCACGCGCTTCCTCAACATTATCGGATAAAAAAGGCAACAAAGTTTCAGCCAAACGCGCCAAATTCCATTGCGCTACGATCGGTTGATTTTCAAAGGCGTAGCGCCCGTAATAATCAATCGAGCTAAAAACTTTTTGCGCTTCATATTCATCGATAAAAGCACACGGGCCGTAGTCGATTGTTTCGCCACAAAGCAACATATTATCTGTGTTCATCACGCCATGAACAAAACCAACGCGCAACCAATTAACTAACAAATCTGCTTGGCGCTCAATCACCATTTTCAACATTTGTCGCGCTTTATCTTGTCGATTTAGCAACTCGGGAAAATGACGCTGAATTGTGTAATCAAGCAACGCGGCAACTTCTTTTTTGCTGTACAAAGCCGCTGCTAATTGAAAAGTTCCGACACGAATATGCGAAGAAGCAACGCGAGCGAGAACGGCGCCCGGCAACAAATTTTCACGATAAACCACCTCGCCCGTTGCGACCACAGCCAAGCTGCGCGTTGTTGGAATTTGTAATTGATACATCGCTTCTGAAATCAAATATTCTCGTAACATCGGCGCCAAAGCAGCGCGGCCGTCACCACGGCGTGAATAAGGCGTTTGACCCGATCCTTTCAATTGAATATCAAAACGCTGATTATTTGGCGTTAAATGCTCGCCAAGCAAAATGGCACGACCATCACCCAAAATCACAAAATTGCCGAATTGATGACCAGCGTAAGCCAAAGCCAGCGGATCGCAATTTGTCTGTAAAATATTGCCACAAAAAATTTGCGCCAATTGTTGTTGCGACAAATTTGCAGCATTAATTGCCAAATCTTGCGCTAAATTGTGATTAAAAATTATCATCTGCGGATCAGCAACTTGCACCGGCGCAACCTTGCTAAAAAAGACTTCCGGCAAGTTTTGGTAACTATGATCAAAATTAAAAATGTGATTTTGCATCATCGCCTCAAGCTAATTTGACGAATTATCAGAGCGCAATTGCAGCTCTTTCAAAGATTCCAAAACATTAGTAATTTTGTTTACGCTAAAACGACCAACTTGCGATTTACAAGACGAGCCGGCAGTCATCACCACATTTTGCGGATCTTGCGCAAGTTTTTGCAGCGTTTCTTGCCAGTTCATTTCAAACAGTTTTTTGGAAATCTCGACGTTTTGCACTTCCATGCCAAAACTGCCGCTCATGCCGCAGCAACCCGTTTTGATAGTATTTAATTTGACGTTGAATTTAGCAAAAATTTCACTCCAAGTTTCAGCGATTCTGCCGACATTAGTTTGCTCGGAACAATGCAAAATTAAGTGATATTTTTTGTCGCTGTTGATTGGTTTTTGCGGCGCGATTTTTGCTAAAAATTCTGGCAAATACAGCACTTCAATTTTGTCGTCATTAAAACGGCGATACTCGTCGCGATAAGTCAGCACAACGCTTGGATCAACGCTAATTAAAGTTGTGTTCAGAGTTTTGAGATAAGAAATATTTTTGGCGATAACACGACGAAAACGATTCAAAAAACCTTTAGCGTGCAACGCTTTGCCGTTTTCAAAAACTTTGGTAAAGCGCACGTCAAAACCAAGTTTGGTTAAAATTTCGTAGGCGTTTTGCAGCTCGGAAGCGTGAAAATAGTTGGTATAAGCATCGCGCAGAATGTAGATCGTGCCTTCTTTAGTTATACTTGAATTAGACGACAATGACAAATTTGAGATCGGCAAAATGTCAGTCACCGCGAATAATTTTCGGGCGATAAATTTGGCAAATCGATTCTGCGTCAACAAATTAAAAACACGCGGAAAACGACCAAAAATCAGCAACAAAAACTCAATATTACCGATCAAATAATCCTGCGGTTTGTGGAAATTTTTAGCGAAATAATGCGACAAAAAATAAGCCTTAGCATCCGGAATGCTAACCTTGATCGGACATTGAGTGTTACAGGCTTTGCAGCCTAAACATTTGGCAAAAGAATCGTAAATTTCTGATTCGAAATTTTTGCTAAAAATATTACGAAATTTGCTGGCAAAATTTTTGAAAAATCCGTCAGAAATATCAGCGCGAATTGACGGCAGTTGGGCGTTTTCGCGCACCCATTCTTTGAACAACATCGCTCGACCTTTTGGCGAAAAACGGCGATCATTTGAAACTTTGTAAGACGGGCACATCGCTGAAGCTTGGTCTAAATTAAAACACAGCGCGTTGCCGTTGCAGCTCAAAATATTTTCAAATTCGTCATGCATTTGCGCAGAGATATTTTCATCAAATTCGCCGCGAGTGGAAACGGCATCTACAGCTTTGATTTCGCTGGTTGAACTGGCAATTTTGCCGCTGTTGAGTTGATCGAAAGGATCAAAAGTTTTTTTGATTTCACGGAAAATTTTTGTCACTTCTGCGCCCAAAAACTTTTCGCTATATTCGCTTCTGAAACCTTTGCCGTGCTCGCCCCAAATGATGCCGCGATGTTTTAAAAGTAGTTCACAAACTTCGTCAGAAATTTTGCGAATCAATTCACGATCACTTTGTTGGCGCATATTCAACGCCGGACGAACGTGCAAACATCCAGCGTCAACGTGGCCAAACATGCCATAAACTACACCGTATTTTTGCAAAATTTTGCGAAAGCCCGAAATATATTCGGCCAAATTTTCCGGCGGCACAATTGTGTCTTCAACAAAAGGCAACGGACGACGTTTGCCTTTCATGGCGCCAAGCAAACCAACGCCTTGTTTGCGCAAATTCCAAATGTTAGCGATTTCGGCTTTGTTTTCGATAATGAAATAATTTTCGAAGAGATATTTCGCAGTAAGCAAACTTTGCTTTAAAATGTCTTGATGCTGCAAAAACTCTGCTTCTGAGTCGTAGGAAAATTCTAAAATATTAACTGAAGTGTCGTGGCCGTCACCAATCAAATGGCCAACATCTTGCCAAATTATGTCGTTGCGCGCTAGACGAATAACATTTTCATCAATCGTCTCAATCGCCGTCGGATTAAGCGCAATAACGTTGCGTGCATCTTGCAACGCGGCATCAAAATTTTTGTAGCGCAATAAAACCACACGTTTTTTCGCCGGCAGTTTTTTGAGTTTTACATTAATTTTGCTGACCAAAGCCAAAGTTCCTTCCGATCCAGAAATTAAATAATTGAGATCAACTTTATCATCTGCAAAAGACTTCTCGATATTGTAGCCTGTAGCGGTGCGCGCCAAATGTTTGGAAGAATAAATGCCGCGCGCTTTATCTAAAATTTTGCCGACTTGCGATAAAATCAACGATTCATCGGCAAGCAAATGCAGCGACAAATTTGCAATATTATCTGACGTACGGCCATGAGCACACGAACCTTTGCCGCAAGCATCAGTATTGACCATACCGCCAATTGTAGCGCGGTTGCTTGGCGAAATGTTGGGTGGAAAATACAGGTTAAATTTTTCAAGCTCGCGGTTTAATACGTCTAAAATCACACCGGGTTCAACTTCGGCGGTCATGCTTTGTGCATCAATTTTTAAAATGCGATTCATGTAGCGCGAATAATCAACAATAAAACCTGAATTGATTGATTGACCGTTGGTGCTTGTGCCGCCGCCACGCGCCGTAATTTTAATTTGGTGGAATTTTTTCTGACGCAAAAGTTTAAAAATCAGTTCAACATCATTTTGGTTGCGTGGAAATATCACGCCGTCTGGCTCAACTTCGTAAATTGAGTTGTCGGTTGAGTAAGTTACTGTGACTGATTTTTCGATCGAGATATCGCCAGCAAAACCAATGTTTTGTAGTTCTGAAAGAAAAAGTTGATTGAGTTTCATTTACGTAAAAAACTGATTAATTCATCAACGCTGTAGAAAAAATTCTGCGCTTCTTTGATCACCGATTCTCTTGCTGCATGTTGGCCAAAACCGCAAAAAGTTATTTTATCGTTAGCTTTTGCCACTTCTAAATCTGTGTAACCATCGCCGATCATAAAAACTTTTTGGTAAGTTTTTTGCGCCAAAATTTGCGCAACAATTTTAGGCTTTCCGCCATTTTGCGCTAAAATATTTTCTGCTTCAAAACCAACAACGCGTTGTCCGTCGTAGACAAAATTATTGGCAAAACAGTTAGCGCGATCAATTCCCAAGGCGTCGGCCGCCGGATAAATAATTTCCAAAAATCCGCCGGAAATAATATAGAAATCAAAATCGTTTCTAAGTTGGTTCAAACCAGCAACAAAGCCTGTAGTGATGTAATCGCAAATCTCAGATTTTAGCTGATCAATATCCGATTTAGTGAGTTTGATGTGAGCAAAACGCGTGCGCAAAGAATCAGCAAAAGTCATCTTCCCTGACATCGCGGCGTTGGTGATTTTCTCAATTTCGTCTTTTTGGTTCGCAGCAGTTTTTGCGATCAAAAAATCCAACGTTTCAATTGAAACCAAAGTCGAATCAAAATCAAAAATGGCGCAGTTATTTTTCATTTTATTTACCTAATCTATTACAAATCTTGGGTTCTAAATTCGCTGTAGCCTTCATAATAATAGCTGATGTCGATGCCTTTCATGAAAAGTTCGCGGTCGTTAATTTTATCGGTGAGAGCATTTTTTAGCAGATGTTTTATTTCAATATCTTTAACCGTGCTGCGCTCCATCGCACAAAGGTAATCTTCTTTATCAACTAAATTCCAATCAATCACTTGCTTGAGTTCTTTTTTCAAAATTAGATCCAGCCAAATTCTAGTAGCGCGGCCGTTGCCTTCACGAAATGGATGAGCAATGTTCATCTCAACATATTTTTCGATAATTTCTTCGAAGCTGTTTTGCGGCATTTTGTCAATGTGTTCAAGCGATTGCGCTAAATACATTAATGGCGCAAAGCGGAAATTTCCTTTAGCAATATTTACCTCACGCAAACAACCAGCAAATTCGTAAATATCGCCAAACAAAAATTGATGAATTTGCACCAAGCCTTTGAAAGTGCCGACTTCGATTTTATCAATTTCTCCGCTTTCAAAAAGTTGTTTAGCTTTTTGTTTGCTAATTTTTTCTTCAGCTTTGTTGAGCTCAAGCTGGTTGGCGATATTTAATTTATTTTCTAAAACCATTTTTCGCTTATTTTAGATTTTCTTCACGCTCTGCTATGTTGCAGGCATATTCAAACCACTCGCACAAAATTTTGATGTCCTCCGCTTCAACGGTCAAACCACACCACACGCGAAATGATGGCGGGGCCGAGTTGTAGCCTTTGATGTCGAAAGCAACTTTTTCGTCTTGTAAAATTTTGGCAACTTTGTCGATAAATTTGCGCTGATCGCTTTCCGCCAATTCTTTAAACCAAGCTTGTTTTGGCTGGAAACACACCGAAGTGCGCGATTGAAATTTTTCGTCGGCGCATAAATTTTCAAAATTTTGCGAAGTTTTTAAGAAATTAGAAATTGCTGTGAAGTTAGCATTTACGCGGTTGTACATCGCTGCAATGCCACCGCTTTCTTTAATCCAATGCAAAGTATCGAGAGCATCTAAAATACACATTGTTGAAGTAGTGTTGATTACCGATCCTTCAAATACAGCAGCTGAGAACACACCTTTTTTCTTCAACTGATAAATTTTAGGAAGCGGCCAAATTGGAGTGTATTCTTCAATTCTTGCAACAGCGCGCGGACTTAGAATTAAAACGCCGTGCTGCGCTTCGCCGCCCAAAGATTTTTGCCACGAATAAGTTGTAACGTCGAGCTTGGAAAAATCGATCGGCATCGAAAATGCTGCTGAAGTTGCGTCGCAAAAAGTCAGCCCTTTTCTATTCTCAGGAATAAAATCGAGATCGTTAAAACACACGCCAGAGGTAGTTCCGTTCAAGGTGAAAACAACGTCGCGATCAAAATCAACTTTTGCGATATCAGGAACTTTTCCGAAATCTGCCGCAAATTTGCGCACATCAGAAAGACGCAATTGCTCAGTAATTGCCTTGTACCATTCCGCACCGAACGCTTCGAAATAAATCACATCAACGCCGCGCGCGCCAAGCATATTCCACATTGCCGCTTCAAACGCACCAGTGTCCGATGCCGCCATAATGGCGATTTTGTAGCCTTGCGGTAAATTCAAAAATTCCGCACTCAAAGCATTAACTTGATTGATCACCTGCAAAACTTCTTTGCTGCGATGCGACCTACCGAGTAATTCAGTTTTGTTCAAAAACTCAGCATTCCAATTCGGACGCTTGGCGCACGGGCCGCTGCTGAATTTGTTGTGTAATGGTTTTAGGGTTGGTTTAGTCATAATCTAAATTTTATAAGTAGAGAGTTTGTCTTGGAAAAATTCGATGAAAGCATTGATTTTTGGCGAAACTCGACGACCAGTTGGATAAACTACATAAAATGAAGTATCGTTTATAACTTCAAAATCTTGCAGTAAGAGCGTCAATTTTTTTTGTTTTATTTCGTCTGAAACATCACAGGCTGATTTCAACGTTATACCAACTCCCGCAAGCGCTAATTCCTTAATGATTTCGCCATTATCACAGATAATATTGCCACTCATTTCACTTAAATTGATCGTGGTTTTTTTGCCATTTTCTTTGAAACGCCAAACTTCATTTTCACCAAAAACTATACAATTGTGATTGAGCAAATCTTGCGGAGTTTTTGGTGTGCCGTGCTTCTTTAAATATTCTGGCGAGGCACAAACAATCTTGCGGTTAGTAATTAGCTTAGAAACTTCCAAATTTTCTTCTTCAGGAATTTGGATACGCACCTGCAAATCAAAACCTTCTTTGATGATGTTAACTGGATTTTCGGTAAGTTTGATGTCGAGTTTTAACTTAGGATATTTTGCCAAAAATTCGTTTA
>JACCDX011486625.1_pt1 | contig 52465 bp, 44 predicted proteins | sample 7449681 | NCBI WGS metagenome assembly JACCDX01 (sample SAMN15323450, study PRJNA562643) | freshwater metagenome | isolation source: river surface water | place: USA:Blue River Watershed | collected 2017-08-18
AACGCCAATTTCGTATAAGCCAAATTTCTTTCTTGTAATAAAAAAGCTTTAGACCATTGATTTGATTGGTTCGATCCTATCAACTCAATAATCCAAAGCCATGAGATATAATGTAAATGCGATCTATTTTTTGGTAGATGAATTTTGTAAAATTTATCAGCAGTGGCAAAAAGCTCGCTTGATTTCCTCCAATCAGATTAGGATTCGAGAGTATCGGATGAGTTTAAGTGAGATGCTGACAGTGATGATTATTTACCACTTATCTCCCTGTAGTGAATTCAAATCGTTTTATCGCTGTTTTTTACTCACAAAACATCGCAGAGATTTTGCTAATTTCTTGAGCTGCAGTCGCTTTGTAGCTTTAATGTCACAGCTGCTAGTTCCTTTGATTTGCTTGCTGCATTGCAAAGATCGGTAATTGAGTCAGTATTTGATATCCTAAAAAACCGCATGGAGCTTGAACACACAAGACATCGATCACTAATTAACTTCCTAGTTCACACCATATCTTGCCTAGTTGCATATCAACCTAGAACCAACAAACCAAAAATAACAAACTCAAACAATTATCAAAAATTCTTCCATGAAAAGCTAATTGGATTTGAGGGAGTTAAATGCTAGAGCTTATCCGGAGTTGGGGTTTAAATGAGTTGGTGATTTTAGTAAAACATTAGTCACAGAAGCGCGATTTACAAAATCGTTTAAATCCAGTAACGCTTTAGAAATCACGCCCCCATTAGCACTTTAACGATAAGAACCATTGTTGGAATTTGGCTTATTGCAATAACGGTCAACCGCACTTTGATCCACACTCGGTTGAGCATCTACCTTTGCTACGCACGCAGTCATTGTATCATTAATAACCCTTGTAACGTCTATAGCATTTTGCGGAGCAACACCAACGCTAGCTGATGAACGATTTCTTTCAATAAATGGAAATTTTTCCTTGATAAAGTTATGCAAATTTTGAGTTAGCTTCTCATGCACCCCTTTATTCTTATCATCGAAAGATTCGATATTTCCATTAACCGCGACCGCTTCTCTAATTCTAGATCTCGCTTCTTCATAACCTTGACAAGTTTTAATTTCCTCTTCTCGTCTTCTAGCTATACAGCCGAACATCTCTCCTTCTCTTCTATATTCCGCAACAGGAATCTTGATTCCCGCTACTTCAGCAAATAATTGAACTCCGATTTCTTTTCCATAAAATGAGGTTTCTTCCATGGTCATTTCTCGAAATTTTATTCTCTCGTCCTTAATTTTTGCAGCTGCCCCCCCTCCAATTTAAATTCCTGAAGATCCTTCATTACCTTATCAATGAGAAGCGGATTCATCTCCTCCGAAAGAGAACCATATTTGCCAAGAGGGGGGATCCATTTATCAAAATCAAGGTTCCAACCATCCTTTTCTATTGCCTTCGCAAGACAATTGTCAAAAGTCTTTGCTGCTTCATCAGCAATCATGGATTTTACAAGGCTATTCATGTAATGATTTGGACTAATAAAACTAAAGAATCCCATAAGTAAAAAATTAGATTTAATAAAACTATAAGTAGGGTATTTCGCGATTTAAAGAATCAAAAAAGAAAATTCTTTTTTCAATAGCTTTATCAGATAATTCTTCTTGCTAGCCTTGATGCCAGTAACTATTTTTAATCCTCGCTTGAAGAGATCGTTGAATAATGTCTGTGAGATGCAGCCTTTATCGCCAAATATTTTTCCCACTAAATTCTTGGTTATTTCTTTGACCACACTGCGATCATCAACATTTCCTGGGTTGATTTACAGCGATAATTTGACCTTTGGTGTTGATAATTAAATGAAGTTTAAAGCCCATAAACCAACCGTAAGATGATCTTCCAATCGTTGCCAATCCACGAAATACTCGATTAGAGTTAGTGCGTTTATTGTGACAGATTTACATTTTGGTGGAGTCGATGAAGTAAATATCATCTTTCTTGCCTGACAGGCAATTGTTACGCTCCCTAATTTTCAATAAAAATCCTAAAGAGTATTTTCAGCAAAACTTTGTTTAAATTCCGCCGCAAATTCGCCTTAGCTATGACAAATTGTCTCATTTTTAGCAAAAAATTTGCCGCCTGAATTTTTGTCATTAAAAGCGCCCTGCCTCTTTTAACAAATTCAAAAAAAATGAAAAATTACAAAAAAATCGCCGCCGCAATTTCTTTAATAATTGCAAGCTCAAACTCTTTCGCACAAGATTCTTATCAATCGCGACCTGACTCGCACGCTCCAATTGGCGTTATGCGCGACCATATTCATAAAAAAGGCGAATATATGCTTTCTTACCGCTATGATTTGATGAATATGGAAAATATGCGCAATGGCACCGAAAACATTTCATCCGCAGCAATTCTTGACGAATATATGATGGCGCCTTCAAAAATGAGAATGGAAATGCATATGGTGGGAGCGATGTATGGCGTTACCGACAAATTCACCGTAATGGCCATGACGAGCTATAATACAAAAAAAATGAAAATGCTCGATATGAATAACGAAACCAGCACCCAAGAAGTTTCCGATTTTGGCGATCTAAAATTAACCGCAATGTATAAAATATTTGATGAAGGAAAAAATCGCGCTCAATTTAATTTAGGCTTCTCAATTCCAAGCGCCACCATCAAAAAAGAAAAAGCTGGCGAAAGATTGGCTTATTCAATGCAAAGTGGCTCTGGATCTTATGAAATTTTACCCGGAATTAGTTATAGCGGCTTCCAAGAAAATTATTCTTATGGTGGACAGTTAAATTCTACACTTCGTTTAAATAATAATAATTCTGGCTATAAATTGGGTGACAACTACAATATCAACGCTTGGGCCGCAAGAAAACTAAACGAATCTGTTTCTATTTCGTCACGCTTAGATTATAGCGTAATACAAAAAATTAAGGGTTACGACAAAACAACTTACACCATGTCAAATTTAATGATGAGCCCTTCTTACGACCCACAAAACAGTGGCCGAAAAGAATTAGATTTCTTGGTTGGGGCTAATTTTATTGCCACAAAAGGATCACTAAAAGGTCACAGATTGGCTATTGAAGGCGGCCTTCCAGTTTACCAAAATATCAGCGGAAACCAAATGAAAAACGATTATAAATTAATGTTCGGCTGGCAAAAATCTTTCTAGGTTAAATTAAAATTGGCGCAATTGTCAGAAACAAATAATGACAATTGCGCCAATTTACTATTTATGGAACTCAACTATACCAGTTGATACATTATACATCCCACTAATGATGGCGATTTTTCCCTTCTTGTGCAAGTCTTGAATAATCTTACTTTCTTTTGTTATTTGCTGAGTAACCAAATCAACATTAATGGAAGCAACCTTCTCAACAAAAGAATCTTGATCTATTTTCTCTTTCTTACTTTTTGCAAGCTTGACCGCTGGCTTTATTTTCTTCAACAAGCTAGTTAATTTTCCCATTTCAACATGGTCGCAAGCGCCTTTAATCGCACCACAACCAGAATGACCAAGAACCATAATTAACTTAGCTCCAGCAACCTCGCAGGCAAATTCCATGCTGCCCAAAATATCGTCATTTAAAACATTTCCAGCAATACGACAGCTAAAAATATCACCCAAACCTTGATCAAAAATTAATTCAGCAGAAGTTCTGGAATCAATACAGCTCAAGACAAAAGCAAATGGATGTTGCGATTCCGAAGTTTCGTTAATTTGCTGAAGCAAATTTCTATTCAATTTTAAATTATTAACGAATCGCTGATTTCCCTCACGAAGCCTTGATATTGCCTGATTTGGAGTAATTGAATCGCGAACTTCTCTAGTTAAAGCTTTCGATTGTTCATCCTCATCAAGTGGAATTGGCGTCAAATTTTTATTGTGATAATTATGGCGCAAAATGAAGAAAGTTGCGACCAGCATTCCAATGCCAACACCTTTCAGCAAATCAAAAACCAACATTCCGGCAATTGTTGCAATGAATGGTAAAAAGTTTTCGCGACCAGATTTATAAATTTCGACAAAAATTTCTGGCTTCGCCAATTTATAACCAACAAGCAGCAAGACGCAGGCTAAAGTTGCCAGCGGAATCATATTTAAAATTTCCGGAATCGAAATAGCACAAATTAATAATAAAAATCCGTGAATTATGGTCGAAAATTTGCTTTTCGCGCCAAAGTCAATATTTGCGCTGGAGCGCGCCACAACTTGCGTAATTGGCAAACCACCAATTAATCCCGAAATAATATTACCAACACCTTGCGCTTTAAGCTCACGATTGCTTGGTGTAACTCGCTTTTGCGGATCAAGTTTATCAGTTGCTTCAACGCATAATAAAGTTTCCAAACTCGCGATAATAGCCATCACAAAAGCGATCATGTAAATTTCGCGATTAAAAATTTGGCTAAAATCTGGACTGGTGAAATTAGCTAAAAACTCACCAAAACTTGTAGCAACCGGAATTGTCACAATTTGATTATCGCTAAGATGTAAAAAATTTCCCAGAATCACGCCACAAATAACCGCAATTAAAGGAGCGGGAATTGCTTTTAGTAACTTATGACGCTTACTCAAAATCTTTTCCCAAAAAATCAAAATAAACATCGAAACAAAAGCAATAATCACGGCATTAATTGTCAAATGCCCTAACATATGACTTAAAGCTGAAGAGGTATTGCTAAAATCAAGAGTTTCAAAATCGAAATCATCTTTAAATTCAGCATTATAGCCAATTGCATGCGGAATTTGTTTTAAAATGATTATGACCCCAATTCCAGAAAGCATTCCTTTTATAACCGATTCAGGAAAATAGCGCGCCACATTACCCATTTTTAAATAACCGGCAATTAACTGAATTACGCCCATTAAAACCACGGCCATTAAAAATGATTGCCACGAACCGCCAAGACTGGCGATATAACCAAGAACCACAACCGAAAGACCGGCGGCTGGACCGCTAACGCCAAGAGGAGAGCCACTTAAAGCTCCAACCACAATTCCACCGACAAAGCCGGCAATTATTCCCGAAAATAATGGCGCGCCACTGGCCAAAGCAATTCCAAGACAAAGAGGTAGGGCAACGAAAAAAACAACCAAACTGGCTGGAAAATCCGCTTTAAGATTTTTAAAAATTTGCTGAGTTTTGTTAGTCATTTTATTTAAACTTAATTGAAAAATTTTCTTAGTGAGAAATTTAATTAAGCATTTGGTGGAGAGGTTGGAGGAGACTTGAGAAACTGATCTTTTAGAGGTTTTACGCTTTGACTAAAATTATTTTTCTGGTAAAAACTGGTAAAAAAATATGAATCTTGACTAAGAAATTTTAACTTTACTTCTTCTTGGTTTTCCGAAGATTCTGAATCGGAAATATTGTCAATTAATTCAGCTGAAAAATTGGCCAAATCTAAGTTAAAAGAATTTTTTGAGATAAGAAAAAATCCGCAGGAAAAAATCAGCAAAAGGATAAAAATTGTGAAATAATTCTTTTGCACAGCTTTGGGAATGAAATTTAATTAAAATTTATTGGCACAACCTAGAAAACATTCCTCTTTTTACAATCCAAAATTTATAAGGTTATTATTACAAATTCGTTTTAAAAATTCCTCATTTTGGCTCTATTTGGCGCCAATAGACCGCAAAAACCTTATTTAAAAATTTATGAAGTTTATTTTTAGTACTTTCTTCTTTTTTGCTATCTGCACAAAAATTCATGCCCAACCAGTTGGTGAACCACCACAAGAAGCAATTCTTGCCTGCAAATCAATAAAAGAAGGAAATTCATGCAGCTTTCAAGCGCCTCATGGCAAAATCAATGGAACTTGCAAAACTGTTATAAATCGCAAATTCGCCTGCGTTCCCTCTTTTCTTGGTGAAAATGCAAACCAAAAACCACAATCAGCTTCACAAAATAATTCATCCGCACAAAGCCTTGATAAGAAAGCTTTTGGCGGTCGAGCAAAAATTGAAATCGCGCAAAAAAATCGCAACGAGAGAGCAATTAAAAGCCTAATTCCTGATTCAAATCAAGGTAGCTGTTTTAATAACTATCAAATGATTTCTTGCCCTAAAATTGACGAAGAATTTTATGGCCAAGATGGCAATTTTAATGGAACGGCGCCAAGTTATCGAGACAATAAAGACGGCACAATTTCTGATTTAATTACGGGATTAATTTGGCAAAAATCTCACAACTCACAACGCAAAAATTATTACGATGCTAAAAAATATTGCGAATCTTTAACGCTAGGAAATCAAAGCGATTGGCGCCTTCCAACTATCAAAGAATTATTTTCAATTGCTGATTTTCGTGGCTCTACTGGCACAAAATATTTTATAAATTCAACTTATTTTGAATTAAAATTACCCGACTCTTCGGTTTTAAATGGCGACCCTTTTGCCTCAAGCCACAATCTTGACATGATGGGGCAAACTTGGTCTTCAACAATTTACAGCGGCAAGCATTATGGAAGAGAAGGAATGGAGGCAGCTTTTTTCTTTAATTTTTTAGACGGACGAATCAAGCAAGCGCCAACGATCGGAAGATCAAGTTTATTTTATCGTTGCGTTCGGGGTAAAAATTGGGGCGAAAATATCTTTATCGACAATAAAGACGGTACGGTAATCGACCAAATGTCTGGCTTACAATGGCAAAAAAGCGATGATGGTATTACCAGAAATTGGCAGCAAGCTTTAAAATATTGCCAAAATTTAAAACTTGGCGGCTTTGAGGATTGGAGGCTGCCCGCAATCAAAGAGCTGCAATCAATTGTTGATTACACAAAATGGAACCCAGCAATCAATAATTCCTACTTAAACATTACCGACAAAACAGCTTGGTTTTGGAGCTCAACAACCAGCGGCGAAAATTTTAGCATGGCAAACTATATTTGCTTTGGACCCTGCACCTCAAAAGATAAAATTGACACTCATGGAGCTGGAGCTCAACGCTCCGATCCAAAATCCGGCTCTGGAAAAGGAATGTCACTTGGAGGACAAGAAGATGAAGTCAGAGTGAATAATTATACGCGTTGCGTTCGATGAATTTTGCTTTTTGTAATTATGATAAAGGCTAAACCCATTATAAGGCGAATGTTACGAATATAATGGGTTTAACCAATTAAATGAGCGCTTTTAACTAGGAACGCGCAATTAAACTTACACCATTAAGATATTTAACCAAAATTTCTGGAACAATAATCGATCCATCTTCATTTTGATAATTTTCCATAATAGCTAATAAAGTGCGACCAACAGCAAGAGCTGAGCCATTTAAAGTGTGAGCAAATTGCGGCTTCCCATCTTTTGATTTGTATTTTATTCCCGCCCTACGCGCCTGAAAATCTCCACAATTTGAACAGCTAGAAATTTCACGATATTGATTTTGACTCGGCAACCAAACCTCTAAATCGTAAGTTTTAATTGCAGCGAATCCCATATCGCCACTGCAAAGTAAAATTTTACGGAAAGGCAAATTTAACCTACGAAGAATTTCGCAAGAAATATTTGTCATTCTCTCATGTTCAATTTCAGAATTTTCAGCCGAAGTAATTGAAACTAGCTCTACCTTTTTAAATTGATGTTGGCGAATTAAGCCTTTTGTATCCTTCCCAGCTGAGCCAGCCTCGCTTCTAAAGCAAGGTGTAAACGCGGTGTAGCGAATTGGCAAAACTGATTCATTTAAAGTTTTCTTAGCAACCAAATTAACCAAAGAAACTTCGGAAGTTGGAATTAGCCAATAGCCGTTTGTTGTTACAAAAGCCTCTTCAGAAAATTTTGGCAACTGACCAGAGCCAAACATAGCGTTGTCGCGCACCAAATTTGGCGGCGAAACCTCGGTATAGCCATTTTCCAAAGCAACATCGAGCATAAAATTCGAAAGTGCGCGCTCGAGTTGAGCCAATTTGCCACTTAAAGTTGAAAATCTCGCACCAGACATCAAAGCTGATTGTTCAAAATCAAGCATTCCAAGCCCCTCACCTAACTCATCATGCGACTTTGGCGCAAAGGAAAATTTCCTTGGCTCACCAAACTTTTCGATTTCAACATTATCATTTTCATCTTTTCCTTGTGGAACCAAAAGATGCGGCACATTTGGAATTATTGCCAAAAGAGCATTTAATTGCTCATCAATTGAAACATCTTTTTCCGCCGCAGCTAATTCTTGATTCGTTTTTTTTGATTCTTCCAAAATTGCCGAAACATCACCGCCAGATTTTTTTATCACCGCAATTTCTTGCGCCAATTTGTTGCGCTTCGCCTGCAATTCTTGAATTAAAAAAGTTTTTTTACGCTTTTCTTCATCCAATTTTAAAATTTCTTCAGCACGAAATTCCGCTCCACGCTTCTGCATTGCGGCATCAAAATCCGCAGCATTTTCGCGAATCCATTTTATATCTAACATTTGTGTGATTGATTTGATTTTGAGGGGAAATAAAACTTGGCGCATTCTTTTAATCAAAGCCAAAAATTTCAAGCAATGAAACTTAACGCCATAGAACTTTCGCAAAAATTAATTCAAATTCCATCTTACAGCGGCTTAAATTCCGAAGTTTTAGATTTTTTAGGAAATTACTTAAAAAAAATCGGATTTTCTTGTGATTATTTACAATTTGAAGGCGATAATTCTTATCCCGTCAACAATCTTCACGCCGTTTTTAATCCCAACAATTCTGAAAATATAATTTATTTCGCAGGCCACACCGACATTGTGCGCGAAGGCGATAAATTATCTTGGACTCACGATCCATTTGCGGCCAAAATTATTGATGGAAAAATTTTTGGACGCGGCGCCGCCGACATGAAATGCGCGATCGCCTGCTTTGTTGCGGCAGTTGAGGAATTTCTGAAAAATCAAAATTCAATAAATTTTGGCATCGGCTTTCTAATTACTAATGACGAAGAGGCGGATGGAATTAACGGAACTGCTAAAGTTCTGCAATGGATGCAAAAAAATAACAAAAAAATTACTCACTGTTTAGTTGGCGAACCAACAAATCCAAAAAAATTCGGCGAAATGATTAAAATTGGTCGCCGTGGCTCGATTAGTTTTCAAATAAAAATTATCGGCAAGCAAGGTCATGTGGCTTATCCAGACATCGCGCTAAACCCAATCACAATCCTGATAAATTTACTAAAAATTTTGAAAGATCATAAACTTGACGAAGGTACAAAATTTTTTGACCCGAGTAATTTAGAAATTACCTCAATTCAATCGCAAAATTTAGGCGGAAATGTAATTCCAAACGAGGCTGAGGCCGCATTCAATGTGCGCTTTAACGACTCTCACAACTCACAATCAATTATAAATTTAGTGGAATATGCTTGCCAAAAAACCGTCGGATTTGGTGCAAAATATGATTTAAAATATCGCGTCTCTGGCGAAAGCTTTTTGAGCAACCCAAATTTTTTAGCACCAATAGTAGCTAATGCGGTTGAAAAAATTTGCGGAGAAAAACCAATTTTAAGCACAACTGGCGGAACTTCTGACGCTAGATTTATCAAAGATTATGCCGAAGTTGTAGAAATTGGCTTAGTAAATGAAACGGCGCATAAAATTGATGAATATTCCGAAATATTAGAAATTGAGCAATTGCAAAAAACCTATTACGAAATTTTAAAAAGCTTTGCACAAAAATTAGAATTTTAAACTCAAGATTTTACCTCAAAACCTTTGTCAATAAAGGATTTGTGCCAATTTTCCAATTCAGAAATTGCGCGCTTCGAATAGGCATCTTTGCGCTCAGATTTTTTAATTTTCTCTGGCAAATTTTCAAATAAACCGAAATTCACATTCATCGGCTGAAAATCAAGACCGGTATGATTCAAAGTGATGTGATGCAAAAGCGCTCCAATTGCAGTTTTTGCGTTTGGCGCGCAAATTTTTTCACCAGAAATTTCTGCAGCGCTAAAAATTCCAGCCAACAAACCCATCGCAGCTGATTCGACATAACCTTCAACGCCAGTTATTTGACCAGAAAATTTAACATTTGGCAATTTTTTAAAATTTAAAAAACTATCCAAAAGTCTTGGCGAATTAATAAAACTATTGCGATGAATGCCGCCAAATCTTGCAAATTCAGCATTTTCTAAACCAGAAATTTTACGAAAAACTCTTTGCTGATCGGCATATTTCATTTTGGTTTGAAAACCAACCATATTGTAAAGCGTGCCACTTTTGTTATCTTGGCGCAATTGCACAATAGCATAACATTTGCCAGCACGATTTTTTGAAAAATCACCGTCTGCGCTTTTTACATGCGGATTAGTTAATCCAACCGGCTTCATTGGCCCAAAACGCAAGGTTTCCTCGCCACGCAAAGCCATAACTTCAATCGGCAAACAACCATCAAAATAAGGGGTGTCTTTTTCCCAATCTTTAAATTCAGTCTTTTCGGCCTGTATTAAATCAGCCACAAATTCACGATATTGCTCTTCGTTAAGTGGACAATTTATGTAATCAAAACCATCGCCCTTATCATAGCGCGACTGAAACCAAGCCTTACTAAAATCAATTGAGTCTTTGTAAATAATTGGCGCAATAGCATCAAAAAACGCCAAATTTTCTTCACCGGAATTTTGTAAAATTGACTGACTTAAAGAATCGGAAGTCAACGGGCCAGTTGCGATTATCCATTTTTCACTGGAATTATTCGGAAGCTCAAAAATTTCCTGACGAGAAATTTTTACTTTCCCAGTTGCCAAAAGTTCGCTTTCGATAAATTTAGAAAATCCTTCGCGATCAACCGCCAAAGCAGATCCAGCAGGAATTTTATTCATGTCGGCCGAACGCATCACCAAAGAATCAAGCAATCTCATTTCGTGATGCAATAAGCCAACAGCCGTTTTCAAATCATCACTTCGAAGCGAGTTTGAACATACAAGTTCAGCAAAATGATCGGTTCTGTGCGCAAAAGTTTTCTTACTTTCATTGCGCATTTCAAAAACTTCTACTTCAAAACCGCGCTTTGCCAATTGCCAAGCCGCTTCCGAACCAGAAAGGCCAGCACCAACAATATTTACTTTGGTCATTTAACTTTACTAAAATTCAAATTTTGAAAATAAGGAAGTTCAACTGAAAGGAAGTTCAACTGATTCGCTAAAAAATAATTTTGGTGTAAAAATTTATCCTCTTTTCAAAAAATTCTTTTTCTGCGCAAAAAAATAAGGAATTAAGCCAGCTAAAATTCCTGGTGCAGCCTCGTAAACAGATGAACCAAGATCAAAATAACGCCAAATCATTGCCACCGCAAAACCACTTAACATCATTATTAAAACTGTCTTTTGCGACATTTTTCCACCCAAAGAATAAATAATTATTATCTGCGAAAAGCTGCAAGCCAAAGCAAGCCAAGCGATCATAACCAAAGAAAAAACACTTTGATTATCAATAACCGCAACAATGGTGGCGAGAATTGTAATAATTGCCGTGCTAATTTTAGCTATTTTATAACCGCTATTTTTCTTGTGTAATAGGTCGTTAGTAAGCGCAGCGGAGCAACTTAAAATTTGCGAATCGGCCGTTGACATTGTAGCCGAAAACAAGCCAGCTAAAATTAGTCCGATCAAAATTTCTGGCAAAATATTTTTCGCCAAAGTTGGCAAGGCTAATTCTGGATCAAAAACTCCATCAAATGGGATCAACAAACGCGCAGCGAAACCAGTTCCAATAGTTGCTGCAAAAAAAATTATGTACCAAGAATAATAATAAAGACGGATTTTTTTAATATTTTCTGGCTTTGCCATCGCCATGAAGCTTGTCATCACATGAACTTGACCAACAATTCCAAATCCACCAAAAAACCAGCCAATCAAAAACAAAATTAATCCAATATTTTTCTCGAATAAAAATTCTTTTGGATAAAAGGAAACATAGCTTTCGGAGACATTTTTTAATCCAGCAAAAAAAGCTGAAAATCCACCAATTTCAAAAACCGCACTAAAAAACAAAATCGCCATTGAAACAATCATCACAAAAGATTGAGCGGTATTTGTCCAAATAGAAGCCCTAATTCCACCTGAAGAGCAATAAAACAAAACTATCACACCACCAATAATTGAACCTATTGCAGCATCAAAACCGAACAAAACATTCATTGCTTTTCCGCCAGCTTTCAATTGTGCCGCGGCATAAAGGCTCAAAAATAGAACAATTATTAAAGCGCTGACTTTTCTAACAATTTTATATTCTTCGCCTCCCCATTTACTTATCGCTTCAGCGAAGCTTAACGCATGAACCTTTCCAGCAGCAATTCGCAATTTTTTATGAACAAAAATTGAAGCGCAAAAATCACCCAATAAAGCCATGGCCATAATCCAAAAAACTGAAATTCCATTCATATAGGCATAACCAATCATGCCAATAAACATATAGCCAGAATTATTGGTTGCGACCGCAGCAAGCGCAATCATCCAAGGCTTTTCTGAATGACTTGCGAGAAGATAATCAGACGCTGTTTTTTTGCTGTTTTTTGTTGATAACGCCCCAACAAAAACGAAAAGAAGTAAAAAGGATATGAAACTTAATAAAATCACGAGGAGGGAATTTTTATCTAATTAAGCGAAGGCTACATATTTTTAAAACCAGCCTTGAAATAAGCGTAGCCGGTTACAACAGTTAAAATTGCCGAAAGCGAAAAAAGGATTTTTGAAGCAATTATAACAAAATCGATGATAAAAAGCTTAAGATCCATCTGCTGCCAAGAGCTAAAGAAATAATAAAGAGTATAAGAAGAGCCTTTTTCGCCAAGAAGTAAGCCAGTTATTGCAGTCATTTGCACAGCAGTTTTATACTTCGCCAATTTACTTACAGGAACGGAAACATGAAGTTCGGCCAAAAATTCACGCAACCCAGAAACCAAAACTTCGCGACAAATAATGATCAAACCAGGGATCAAAATATATAAATCTTTGTGGTTGAAATCGATCAACATAACAATTGCAACAATTACAATTAATTTATCAGCAATTGGATCAAGACATTTGCCAAAATTTGATTGCGCCTTCATCGCACGCGCTAAATGTCCATCAAAATAATCAGTAATTGCAGCAGTGGCAAAAAGAAATGCCGCTACAACATTTGCAATCATGCCATCTATATAAAATGACATGACTAAAATCGGTATAATAACAAGGCGGAATGTGGTAAGAAAATTCGGAATTCTACTTATCATTTTAAATAAATTTAAACGATTAAAACTCATTACAACCTGTTACAAATTCGTTCTAAAATGAAGGATGTTTTGTGGCGCACCTTCAAAAGTAAGCTAAAATGGATAAATGTTATTTTTTTTGACCAACAATCTCAATTTTCATCTTCGCCTCTTCTAATTTTTTACTGCAATGCTGACGCAAAGCATTCGCCTCTTCATAAAAATCAACCATCGAATCAAGATTAGCTTTTTGTAAAGACAAATTTTCGACAATTTCTTCAAGGCGCGAAAGCGCTTCTTCAAAGCTCATTTTGGCAATTTTTTTCTCAAAATTTTTTACAGAAACTTCTTTTGTCATATTAATTTTTCATAAAATCAAATAATGGAACCTCGCTACCCTCTTTATCAACAAGACGAATTGGGTAACTATCAGTGAAACAAGCATCGCAATATTGCGGATTTTTTTCATCGCGACCCGATTTAGTAATAGCTCGATAAAGCCCATCAATTGAAAGATAAGCCAAGCCGTCAGCGCCAATCATCTTTTTAACTTCTTCAACATTGTAATTTGCTGCTATTAAATCTTTCTTATCTGGCGTATCAACTCCATAAAAACAAGGTGCAATAGTTGGTGGCGAAGCAATTAACATATGAACTTCTTTAGCGCCAGCTTCACGAATCATTTGCACAATCTTTTTTGATGTAGTTCCGCGCACAATACTATCATCAATCAAAACAACTTTTTTGCCCTTTATAACGGCCAAGTTGGCGTTGTGCTTCAACTTCACTCCAAAATGGCGAATTTTATCAGTTGGCTCAATGAAAGTGCGCCCAACATAATGATTTCTGATAATTCCAAGCTCGAATGGAATTTTAGACTCCATTGCGTAACCAATCGCCGCCGGAACTCCAGAATCTGGCACTGGAACCACAACATCAGCATCAATCTTCACTTCACGCGCCAATTCCATTCCAATATTTTTACGCATTTCATAAACATTTTTACCCTCCAAAAGGCTGTCAGGACGAGCAAAATAAACATATTCAAAAATACAAAATTTTGATGGTTTTTCCGCGAATGGCTGCGATGAATGGACGCCATTTTTATCAATTACAACCATTTCACCATGCTCGATATCACGCTCAAATTTAGCACCAATGATGTCGAGAGCGCAAGTCTCAGAGGCCACAACATAAGCCTCGCCAAGCCTTCCTAAAACCAATGGCCTTACGCCATTTGGATCTCGCAAAGCAATAATTTTACCTTCATGAATTATCACCAAAGAAAATGCCCCTTCAATTTGTGAAGCCGCATCGATAATTTTTTCGTTCAGAGTTGGTTTTTTACTAAGAGCAATAAGATGAATAATGACTTCGGTATCCATCGTAGATTGGAAAATAGCGCCGCGCTTAATCAAAATATTACGCAAAGTTGTGGCATTTGTTAAATTTCCATTATGAGCCAAACCAAGAAATCCGCAGGAAAGTTGTGCATAAATTGGCTGATAATTTCGTGCGGTTTTTTTGCCCGCAGTAGAATATCTAACATGACCAATCGCAATATCACCTTCCAACTTCTTAACAACTTTACGCGAAGTGAAATTATCAGCAACCAAGCCTTCAGCAAAATGAGCTGAGAACAACTCGCCTTGCATTGTCACAATTCCAGCAGCTTCTTGCCCTCTATGTTGCAAAGCATGAAGACCAAGAGCGGTATTTACCGCAGCATCAACAGAGCCAAAAATTGCAAATATCCCACATTCTTCATGCAACTCGTCAAACATAAAAATAAAAAATTATTGAACTGAATCGTAATTACTGCGCGACATCAAATATTTATAAACAATCAAATTTTCCATGATGCGCTGAACATAATTTCTGGTTTCTGAATAAGTTATAAGCTCAATCCAATCGACAATTCGATCGACATCTTTTGAATTTCTTGGATCGTAAAATTCATTAATCCAGCGTTGCGTTGCATTTGGGCCAGCATTGTAAGATGCAATTGCCAACATTTCTGAACCATCAAACCTTCTGATAAGCTTTTTGATATAATTAGAACCAAGCAAAACATTGTATTTTATATCAGTTGCTAGCTTTTCTTTACTGTAAGAAACACCAACTTCCTTCGCGACTAATTTAGCAGTTTCCGGCATTAACTGCATAAAACCAATTGCACCAACATGACTAACCGCTGAAGGCGCAAAACCGCTTTCTTGCTTAACAATTGCATGAATTAAAGGCGCATATTCATCGCTGGAAATCTCGCTTACAATTTGAAACTTATCCTTGATGAAAAAAACATTCTTTTTTGCCGCAATTCTAGAAATTTTTGCATCAAGCTGCCTGTCTCCAAGTTCGTTAATTAGATGCATTATAACCGCAATTTGACCTTCACTTTTGGCATTATTGACCAAATATTCAAAAATTTTACCAGAAGCAGATTTATCGCCCATTTGCCAAAAAATATAGGCAACTCTGGCGCCAACGGAATTAGAAATTGCAACAATATCGCGATTTAAAATATCAGGATCTTTTGGAAGAATTATATCATTTTGCGCGTCAATTGGATCAAGCGCTCTATGTTTATGAATTGCCAACTGCCCATAAAAGAAAATTGGATATTTCGTTGCCGCCTTATACCACTCAATGGCTTTTTCTTTATTTCCCATCGCTTCATAACACATTGCAATCCAATATTTTGAACGCGACAAAGTTACTGGCTGCACAACATTTGCATTTAATTTTTCGAAATGTTTCAAAGCTATTTTTGGCTCATCATTAAATCTTAGCGCAATCCAACCACTCATCCATTCAGCCTCCCAATAATCACTTGAGGAAAATGGTAAATTATGATTTTTTATCAAATCGTAAGCTTTTTTATATTTTTTCTGCTTCAACATCTCGCGAGAATATAAACGGCGTAAACTCCACCACTTTTCTGGACGCTTCACATTTTCTGGCAAATCCAAAATAATATCCAAAACATCATCAATTTTATCCTTCGCCTTATACCACATAACAGCGCGATAAAGTAAATTTTCGTTTGAACGCAACCTTCTTGGAACAGAAAGAATAATTTGATCTAAATATTTTGGTGAATTTTGTATCTCAATTATCGCATCAAAAAGCTTCTTATAATCTTCATTGACGAGGTGCATCAACTTCTGGGCTTCACTGTTTTTTCCATCCCAAATCAACCTATCAACTCGATTTATATGATCATATTCCGTAAGTTGATTTTTATATTTTTCAAAAAACTTTTGTCCTTCTTCTGCAGAAAAATCATCTTCAATCCATATAGATGAAATAAGGTCTCTGGTCTCTTTTCTTACTTTATCTTTTTCGTCGTCACCAACTTTAGAGCGCGCTAAAAAATCAAGTTTAGATTCAAGTAAATAAATTCTTGAAGCCGTTGATTTTGCTGGGTTGCTATTGAAATATTGTTCAGTTTTTTGATAAGGAATATTGCTTGCTATCGCAACTTTTTCAACATTCTGCTTAATATCAGCAATGTTGGGATAAAAATCATTTTCAGTGGCAAAGCGCGAAATATCGCTAAAAGCGATTTTTTTTGGATCAATTTTGCCAGCATATTTTTTCCACAAAATTATACTGGTTACGGCTTCATAAAAATCGGCAGTTTTTTTGATTATTTGAGTTTGGTTTTCAACCTTCGGCAATTCGTTCGATTTCTTTAGTTCCAAGGCATAAATTAAGGCTTGATCATAATTTTTACTTTCAACTTCAGAATTAATTTTTTTTATAACTTGAAGATCAGAATCGCTCAAATTTTTCCATAATTTTTCAGAAATTTGAGTATGGTTTTTAGCCGCCAAGTTAAAGCTAAAAAAGAAAAATATGGCAAAGCAAAACCATTGGACAAATTGTTGAAAAAATCTGCTCTTTTGCACTCGTTATTAAATTTTGGATTGGGATTTGAGGTAAGAAATGAATGAAATTGATTCTTTTGCTAATTTTTCAAAAGACAATCAGCTTTTTACAAAGGTAATTGCAGCAATTTTTATATTCTTCACTTAAAATTAATCACATAAAATATTGTTCAATATTGCATCACGGTTTTTTCACTTTGATTTTTAAAGCCGCATTTTTAAGTTCCGTCTTTAAATTTCCTTTCGCAAAAACCTCCTCAAAATTCACAAAATGAACTTAATCAACAAAATTCTTATTAAAATTTCCTGCACAAAAATTGGCAGTGATGAATTCGGAAACGAATATTTTGAAAATAAAAACAAAAGAAGATTTGTGGTTTATAAAGGCATTGCCGAACCATCAAAAATACCGGCAGAATGGCATGGATGGATGCACTACACCACAAATGAAACACCAATTCATACTAACACCCATCGCTTTTCTTGGCAAAAACAACATTTACCAAATTTAACCGGAACCAAAAATTCACATTCACCAAAAAAATCTGCCGTAAAAAATACGCAATACGGCTACAAAGCTTGGAAACCAAATGAGCAAAAATAATAACTATTTTGAAATAATAGTCGGAACTTTTGTGCTTATTTGCGCAAGCTTCTTTTTTGTCAGTTCTTTTAAAAAATCACAAAGCTCAAATTTTGAAACTTACAACATAATTGCAAAATTTGAAAATGCTGACGGCCTTAGTGATGGCGCAGATGTAAAAATATCTGGCGTTAAGGTTGGATCAGTTGCAAAACAATCGCTTGATAAAGAAACTTATCGCGCCTTGATAAGCCTTGATATTGCAAAAAATGTTACCCTCTCATCTGACAGCTCTGCAAAAATTGCCTCTGAAGGCCTTTTAGGATCAAAATATATCGCAATAACTCCGGGCGGCGATGAGGAATTTTTAAAAGATGGTGACGAAATTCAATTCACTCAATCTTCGGTAAATTTTGAAGAACTTCTCGGAAAATTCATTTTCAACTCAAATCAAGAAAAGAAGGATGAAAATTCGAAATAGCCTTATTGCAATTTTAACTATTTTTTCGCTTAATTCTTTTGCTCAGGAAAGCCTTGAGCCAGAATCTAAAAGCACCGAATCCGTTTCAGAGCAAATTGAAGAAATTAAGAGCAACAACTTTTCTCACTTTTATAACACAGCCGTAATTCAAGGACTAAACAAAACCACGGCAAAAACCTCAATTCTTGAAATGCGAGTTGGCGATTTGATTAAATTTGGACAAATACAAATCATTGCTCATAACTGCTGGCAAGCGCCTTTAGATCAGAAGCCAGAAAGTAAAATTCTCGTTGAAGTTTTGGAAAATAAAGATGGTAAAAATAAACGAATTTTTTATGGCTGGATGTTCGCTTCAAGTCCTTCAATATCAGGCTTAGAGCACCCAATTTATGACCTAACCGCCCTAAGCTGCAAAAATAAATAACCTCAACCAAATGATAAAAATCTCTCCATCAATTCTTTCGGCCGATTTTTCACGCTTGGGAGAAGAAATAGCAGCTATTGAAAAAGCTGGCGCTGACTACATTCACATTGATGTGATGGATGGATCTTTCGTTCCAAATATCACAATTGGCAATGAAGTAGTTAAAAGCTTACGCAAAAACACTAAATTGCCTTTCGATGTTCATTTGATGATTAACAATCCAGATAATCACATCAGATCATTTGCTGAAGCAGGCTCAGACATAATTACAATTCACCAAGAAGCCTCAATTCACCTAGATCGCAGCATCGATTTAATTAAATCCTTCAACAAAAAAGCCGGCATTTCAATCGTTCCATCAACTCATGAAGATGCGTTAGATTATGTTTTAGAAAAGCTAGATTTGATTTTAGTTATGACCGTAAACCCCGGATTTGGCGGACAAAAATTTCTTTCTTCGCAATTAAGAAAAATTGAGAATTTGCGCAAAAAAATCGAAAAAATTGGCAAAAAAATTGAACTCGAAGTTGACGGCGGAATAAATGAACAAACTTTTAAAAGCGTAATTTCAGCCGGCGCCGATGTTTTGGTTTCTGGTTCATACATATTTAGCTCTTCAAGCTATTCAGCAGCAATATCAAAACTACGCTCTTAAGATGAAATATGTTATTTACGGACTAGGAATATCAGGAATTTCCGCAGCAAAATTTTTAGCAAAGTCTGGTTTTGAAGTCATTGCAACTGACGACAATGAAGAGTCTTTAAAAAACCAAAAAATCGAAGGTGTAAAATTTTTACCATTTGCGGAAATAAATTTTGACGAAGAAACCTTAATTAGCTTCGCTCCTGGCATTCCACTTCACTATCCACAACCTCATAAAATTCTTGAAATTACTCAAAAAACCGGAGCTAAGTTGGTCTGTGATATTGAAATTTTTTACCACCTAAATCAGGAAAATAATTTCATTGCCATCACCGGCACAAACGGCAAATCAACAACCACAGCACTAACTGGATTTATTTTTAAAAATCTTGGCCTTTCGGCTGAAATTGGCGGAAATATTGGGGTTCCCTGTTTTGACCTGCCACAAAAACAGCAAAATTTTTCTTATATTTTTGAAACTTCATCTTTTCAGCTCGACTTAATTTCAAGAAGCCATTTTCAAATCGCCGCACTTTTAAACATAACCTCTGATCATATTGATCGCCACGGTTCAATGCAAAATTACATAGCGGCAAAAAAGGCTATTTTTCGCAATCAAATTGCCGGAGATTTTGCCTTAATTGATGTTGATAACCAAAACTCACGAGAGGTATTTGAAGAATTAAAAAACGATAAAAATTTTCGCGCCAACATCATTGGAATTTCAACAAAAAAATTAGCGGAAAATTCGGACGAAAACTTAATTTCACTAATTAATTCCAAACTTACTTATCAGGTTTTTGGTCAGAGCTTTAGTCTAAATTTAGAATCAGAATTTTTACGCGGCGAACATAATGAGCAAAATATGGCTTTTGCCTTTGCCATTACTCATTTCTTTGCTAAGAAAAATTCAATAAAAATTTCACCAGAAGAAATTGTCGCCGTAATAAAAAAATTCAAAGGCTTGCGTCATCGCTTACAGCTTGTTGGTGAAAAATATGGTATAAAATTTATCAATGACAGCAAAGCCACGAATGCTGAATCCAGCGAAAATGCTTTGAAAGCTTATGATCAGATTTTTTGGATTTTAGGCGGTAAGGCAAAAGATGGTGGGATCAAAATTCTAGAACCTTACTTTCATAAAATCGCTAAGGCTTACTTAATCGGCGCTGCAAGCGAAGAATTTGCCAAATTTTTAGCCGAAAAAAAAGTTGCATTTGTAAAATGCGAAAATCTTGATAACGCCTTCAAAATGGCGCTTCTGGACGCAAAAAACAGCAACTTACTACAAAAAAATATTCTACTTTCCCCAGCCTGCGCTTCTTTCGATCAATGGAAAAATTTCGAGCAACGCGGCGATTATTTCTGCAAACTTTTTGATGAATTACAAAATTCCTAAACCAACAGCGAAATTCATAAAAGTTGCAAAGATTTTTTTATTACTTTGCTTAATTTGTTTTATTGGCTTTTTTTTATTTCATTCCAAGCCATCTTCATCACAGACAACTACCGACTGCGCATCTTTAAAATCAGACATCAAACCCGGAAATAATTGCCTTTTTAATGGCAAAAAACTTTGCTCAACAATTCCGAGCGTTTCTTATACAATTTCACCTGAAAACATAATCTCTTCCGGCGCCTTAAATCGCTATAATTGTTACGACTTAATCGACCTTCCACTTTGCAGTATTTTTCCAAACTCTTCATCAACACCAGAATCGCTTAAAGCTTTACCAGGGCAAAATTGCGTTAAAAGCTGCAATGACTCTTCTTTTTTTGGAACAGCAGATCAAGTTCGGGGCGTTGATTATGCTGTTCACAAGCGAGATTGTATTAGATTTTGCGACGAAGTCAGTAGTGAAAATAGCAAATTTGGCAGCGCAATTACTCAAAATAGCGAAACTTGCATCTCGAAGAAGTGCCATCAATTAAACTCAGATCAAGATCCAATTCCTAAAACAAACTGCGATTTAACCTCATGTAATTTACTCTCAAACTATGAGTTAATTGATGTTTCTGCAAAAATAAGTGACTTAATCACAGCAAAAGGATCAGACGCAAAAAATAATTTCTGTAACGGCGAAAAAGACATCAATGACAAAATCTTGAAATGCTACAAATTCTCCTCAACGCAATTGCCTTATGTGGTTAGAGATAAGATGTGCAAAATTCATAACTGCACTCCAACATGCGGCGAATATGTTAGCACAACTGATGAAAATGGCGATGGTGTAATTGATTCAAAAGACAATAACGATGTTCTAAATGTCACTAATCAAGGCAAATCTTACACTGAAGCTTACGAAACTTATATTAATAACAGCGCACAAATAGAAGATTCTTCATATTGCAACAAAATCATCTGCAAACCGAATGTTAAAAGGATTTATCGCTGCGTTGACGCATCTCAAAAAATTACGGGCGATAACAATTTAGACACTTTCAGAAACATTCTCTGCAACGAAAGTGGTGAAGGCTCAACCTGTAACGGCGGATATTGTTACAAAACCATCGATTGCAACAAAGCTGAAAATGCCAAAGAGTCAGAATGCGAAATTGGTGGCGGAGATGATGATTCAATTGGTTCAACCGAAGATTCAATGAGTTCGTGGTTTTATCGCCCAAAACCAATGAATATCGCAACAAATGGCAATGGCTTAATAAGATCGCCAATGGATAGCTCTCTTTGTTACACTGAAAGCCAGCTAAAATCTCATGGCGATCGCAATGAAGATAAACATTGCGATGTAAATAATGACAATTGGGGAAAGAATTTAAACTTCTCAATTCCAATGCCTTGGGGGGGTAAAATTAATATTCCTCTTGGCTATTATCACAGCTCATTATGCCCTGACCAAACCAGATCACCTGGATTATGCGGAGATAACAAATTCGGCTTCCGCGGCGCTGGATATATCAATCTTTGTTATGGCGATGGCAATAATAACAGCGGCAATGCTTACTCAAAAGTTTCCGACGAAACCGCTTATTACAAAGGCTATGTTAAATCATATTACACCGATAACGAAGGAATTCACAAAGTTGTAATGTGCGTCCGCTTTAGAAATGGATTAAGACCAGATGATGGCTCATCTGAAACCTGCGGCAGAAGACAATGCGCCATAAGTTGCATGGGTTTTGCTGGTGGATGCTCATCGCAAAATTGTGGCTATGATGTTTGTCGCGAACTTACCATCAAAGATTCTAAACCTGACGAATGCAAAATGGATGATGATTTAGCTAACACGCATTATCCAGAATGGGATCGCGATTGCATGGCTAGAATAGATGCAAAATCAACCCTTCCTTTGCGCCTTAGAATACAGAAATATGGCAATAAAATTTGTGGATTTCTTGATGTAAAAGGCCATTTAGCTTATGAAGCTGACTTTTTCGTTACTGGCAAAGAAAGAACTGCTAACGGATATTGCTTGGATGGAACCGCCTCTGAAAGTTGTAACAGCAAAAATACCACCGACAGTCCGGGTGAATTAACCAAATGGCGAACTATTAACTTTCATCCCCACATTCCTTACATTAAAAACAATCAAAGTAACTCAGCAATGTTTCGCGGATATCTTGATCGCGATGGTCAAATATTTGAAGAACAAGATTGTATTAAAGTTCCGCTGCGCGCAGCCCCACCTTCACTTTACAACTTGGCCAATAGTCGAAATATGCCAAAATTATCGATTCCTCCAATTTATATCACCAATGCGATGATTAAAAAAGGTGGACCAATCTCAATGGCAACAGGATCAAACACCAAAGGAGCAACAGATTTTCATGAGCCAGAAATTGAAGTTAGATTTGGCTCAACTACACAAAAACTAAGCCTTAGCGCTACAAAAACTGGCTATGAAGAAAGTGATAAAGATCCAAATGCCTCAGCAACAATGATAGCGAAACTTGGTTCAACTGAATATTCTGCAAAAGTTTTTGTGCGCAAAGAGCACGATTCAAGCTCGCAACAACCAATTTTTTGCTTACTCAAAGAAATTAACACATTAAATGGAGATTATGTTGAGCCACAAAGAGTTTCCTGCGTACCAAGAAATGTCCCCGAAATATCTTCGCTTTCAAGTAAGCTTCTAATCGCAGCCGATCCAAGCAATAATTTTGAAACAGCAAAAATTACTTTGCGCTATGTCACAAATTTTGGCGCCAATAATAAAGATGAATCTTGCGGCGGAGACGATTCATGCTCTTCAGTCATAACCTTAGAAAACGCAGACCCTGTAACAGCAAATTGCGATTCAAACATTGAAAAATATGAGGTTTGCGCCCAAAGAGAGGAATGCTCCAAATTAAATAGCGAATGCATGAGCAATGAAATAGCCATTCAAAACGCTAAAATAAAAGGTGAAACCTATGATTCGCTTTTATTAATTCGCCAAAACTGCAACAATTATTTATTGCCAATGTGCAATCTAAAAAAGGGCATTTCTGCTACAACATCCCTTTCCATACTAACCGACACCAATTTGCCAGCAATTGACAATGCTTATGGCTGGTTTAACGAAATTTGTTTAGTTGCATCAGGAAAAACTCGTGGATTTGATGATAAATTGAAAAAAGTTTTTGCCTATAAAACTTCCTCTGGAGTTATGGGAAAATGCCTCGTTGATCCAACGAGCCCTTATTTAAAAGACTCCGATCCAAATACGAATTGCGATTCAGGCGGTAAAGCTCCAAATTGCCGCTGCCTTGAATATATTGAAGGAATTGACATTGATTCCGACAAAGAAGTTAGATTACAAACCCGCCGCGAAGCTGGGCTTTGCGTTGATTTTCCAATCCCCGAAACTTGTCCAGCGATAACTTACAAAACCACAATCAATCCAAATAAATTAGATCCTGATTATATTTCTTTCTCCATAAACAACACAACTTACGGCAGCGAAACTTCCGTCGAAAGTGACAAAGTTGTGCATATTTCGCATAAATATCGCAACGAAGGATTGGGTCATGCCGAATTTCCAATTGCGGTAATGGGCATGAATTCAGTTGAAGGAAGTTGTAAAGGATTTTGGAAAAACAATATTTCTGGTTACGGAATTTCAATTTCTCCAACAAGAAATTGTAAAAATTCCAGCGGAAAAGCGGTTTGGGAAAGCGCCGTCACAAATGAATGCACTCGCTATAAATGCCCTCAAATTTCCACTTCAGATCCAAATTCTGATGGCGAATATGGCGGTGAATATGGTGCAGCCGAAACTCTTGAAAATAGAGGCGCAAGCAATGGTTATGCAATTTGGAACTCTTACACCAAAACCAATGACTTCTTAGAAACTGTAACAGCTACAAATTGCATAACTGGCTTCAAAAAAGTTGGCGCTAATGCAGTAAAAACTGGCGATAAAATAACTTCTTATAGCGGCGGCACTTTACCACAAAGATATTGTAACCAAATTGGCTCTTGGGGCGCCGTTGCAAATTCTTGCCAGCGCATCACTTGTGACGCAATAAATCCGCCAGCAAATCCAACAACAAGCTCTGATTGGTCAAAATGGAATGAATCAGGCGGAGCAACTTTCGCGCAAGGAAAAGCCTCACGAAGCTCAACTGAAGTATTAAGCGAATCAATTCAATCAGGAACCTGCAATAATGATCTTGGCTTTTATCAACTTGGAGGAGAGCCGCCAAAAAGAAAATGTGACCATCTTGGAAATTGGTTACCAGTTGAAAATCCATGTACCACAAAATGTCAGGCCGTAACCACGGAATCAGACGCAAAAGCAGTAAATCATGGATTCGCCTATTGGGATGAAGCAAACCCAGCTATTGGAACCTCTTATCTCGCAAAATCAAAAGGATGTGTTAGTGGCTATGTTCCTTATCCTTATCCGCCAATAAGAAATGAAGATGGCATAAAACACACAATCGCGGGAGCGGTTTATCGCGGCAAAACTTACAAATTATCGGATAGCGGAGTTAATTACGACACGATAATTCCTTTAACTGTTAGCCTCGATACCAGAGCCGTAAGCTCAGATCCACAAAGATATTGTAAATTGGTTGTTGCTGATGGTGTTAGCTCAAACTATTGGTACGCAGCCTCTTCACAATGCATAAATCGTTGCCCTGGATTTGAGGATGATAATAGAATTGGCGTTGGAGCTACTAAACATAGCACAACATCTGGAACAATTTTTGTAAATTGGAGCAGCGCGCCTTTAAATAGCTGGTCTTTCGTCAATAATAATTTCTTACAAACAGAAACAATTCCCGATCTTTCTGGCCAAGATGCCTCTTTATATTCAACACGAAATAGAACCAATGGAAAATTTATCTTAGCTCGTAAATGCGGCGCGAATGGAAAATGGGAAGAACCAATAGCACAATGCGTTACAAATGGCGGCACAATCACCGGATCAAATGCAATTTATAGCAACAGCAATGGCAATAGAGCCGGTTCTAAAACTTTAGATGTTGGTGATTTATCTTTGGGAAGAATTTCTGGAATTGCCGTAGCAGAAAGCTGCCTAACAGAAGGAAATTACTACCCAAGCGGTAAAAACACTGGAACAATCGAACCAATTTCAGATTACAGTTGCGAATATTCCGATAACGCCAAAAACATCGACCAAACTTATTTCAAATATAAATCAGGGTCAGAATGCAAATCTTACTGCATGGCAACAAGTGCAACAAATTTTGGCTCACCAGACTCAAATGGAAATTATAAATCAAAATATAATGGCAGCGCATTAGTTTACGCCTCAATCGGAGAATACCTAACCTTAGAATGCAATGAAACTGGAGGATACGGAAGAGTTGTACTTGCATCAGATGGCGCTAACGATGTCACATCTTGTGGTAGAACCAGCAAAGAAAGATCAGAAAATCCACCAAAAGCTTTATGCAACAGCGATGGAACTTGGGGTTCAATTATAAACCAATGCGAAGCCTGTCGAGGCTGCGCCAAAAGCTCTGATGTTTTTCCAAACACCGTAACAATTGATCGCTCGAGTGAATCTACGAATGAAAGAATTAAGGTTGACGCCTACTCAACCAATTATACCGCATATAGCTCTGGTCAAGAAAACTGTGGCAACAAAACCATAGTCGATACAATTGCCTCACTTATATCTAAGTGCAGCGCAACCAGTCCAAATTTTGATCAAGGCTCTGGTGGATGTGTCAGGCTTGGAATAACTCATACTTGGGATTGCAAAAACGATGCAGGCAACACGCGACATACTGATCTTAAATCAGTCCTTCCTTTAGAATGTTCTGATGGAAAATGGATATCCTCAACTTGCGAAACTTCTAACTTCGCTAACTGTTATTAAAATATGAAAAAAACTAACTTGATATCAATCATCATGGGCAGCAAATCAGACTTTGTGACCATGGAACATGCTTGCAAAATTCTTGATCAATTTAATGTAACTTACGAAACAAAAGTTGTCTCTGCCCATCGCACCCCAAAAAGACTTTATGAATTTTGTGAAAATGCCAAAAAAAATGGCACCAAAATTATCATCGCTGGAGCTGGCGGAGCAGCGCATCTTCCGGGTATGGCAGCGGCAATAACTGATTTACCAGTTCTTGGAGTTCCAGTTGAAACTAGAGCTTTAAAGGGATTAGATTCACTACTTTCAATTGCGCAAATGCCAGCCGGAATTCCAGTTGGATGCCTTGCAATTGGTGAAGCGGGAGCAAAAAACGCCGCCTTATTAGCAATCGCAATTCTATCATTAAATGACGAAAAATTAGCGCAAAAATTGCAAAAATTTCGCCAAGAACAAACAGAATCGGTTAAAATAGATTTATAATAATTAGAACTTCCTTTTCTTACTTTAGAGCTTAAGCCAAGAAAAAAATTCACCCAAATTAGGTGAATTTCTAAGCAATAAAAACTTGAATTCCGCCTCATCTTTCCAACTAATTTCATAATTTTTTCCTTGATTCAAAAGGTCGCGAAATCTTAAATTTCGCGCCTCTTTTCCGTTTTTCTCTTCAAAAAAATTTCCCAAAATGAGTAATAGATTTTCTGGCGCCGAAATCATTGTAAAAGCCTTTATAAACGAAGGTGTTGACACAATTTTTGGCTATCCCGGCGGCGCAATTTTGCCATTTTATGACGCCCTTTATGTACAAAATAAATTACGCCACATTTTAACTCGACACGAACAAGCCGCAGCTCATGCCGCTGAAGGCTATGCCAGATCAACTGGAAAAGTTGGAGTTATCACCGTCACATCTGGCCCAGGCGCTACAAATGCCATAACTGGACTGGCTGACGCCTATCTCGATTCAATTCCTTTGGTTTGTATTTCTGGACAAGTTGCAACTTCATTAATTGGCACAGACGGCTTTCAAGAAGCCGATATTACAGGCCTAACGCGCTCTTGCACAAAATATAACTACCTCGTTAAAGATGTAAAAGATTTGGGATATATAATTCATGAAGCCTTTTATATTGCGCGCTCTGGCCGCCCAGGGCCAGTTCTAATAGACATTCCAAAAGATGTGCAAAATAACCACGCAATTTACGAAGGAAAAATTGTCATTAATCGCCCTTCTTACCAAATCAAAAAACGCCAATTCGAACTTCATCAAGACAAAATTTCCGCCGCAGTTGATTTGATGCAAAAAGCCAAAAAGCCAATATTTTACACTGGCGGAGGAATTATAAATTCAGGAGAAAAAGCCAGCAAATTATTAACTGAATTAGTTCATGAAACCGGATTTCCAATCACCAATACTTTGATGGGATTGGGCGGCTTTCCAGCAAGTGACAAGCACTTTATTGGCATGCTTGGTATGCATGGAACCTACGAAGCAAACATGGCAATGTATGAATGCGATGTTATGATTAACATTGGCGCCCGCTTTGATGATAGAGTCACTGGTCGAATTTCTGGCTTTTCACCAAATTCTCAAAAAATCCACATCGACATCGACGATTGCTCAATTGATAAAATTATCAAAGTTGATGTACCGATTGTTGGCGACGCTAGCGAAGTTATCGAAGCAATTCTTGCTGAATGGAAAAGTCGCAAATTAAAAAATCACCAAGAACAAACTTTTGACTGGTGGCAAAAAATCAAAAAATGGCAAGCAATTGACTCACTTTCTTACGAAAAATCTTTTGAATCAATTAAACCAGAATACGCAGTTCAGCGCTTAAACGAACTTAGTAAAAAGCAAAAACCATTTATTTCTACCGATGTTGGTCAACATCAAATGTGGGCAGCGCAATATTTACAATTTGATGAACCAAAAAAATGGCTAACTTCTGGCGGACTTGGAACCATGGGTTACGGAGTTCCGGCTGCAATTGGTGCGCAACTTGCAAACCCTGAAAGCCTTACAATTTGCGTGAGTGGCGACGCCTCTTTCATGATGAATTTGCAAGAACTTGCGACAATTAAGCAATATAATCTGCCGGTAAAAATCTTCATTTTGAATAATCGCTATATGGGAATGGTTCGTCAATGGCAGGAGTTAATTTACGAAAAGCGTGAGAGTCAATCTTACATGGAATCAATGCCAGATTTTATAAAATTAGCCGAAAGCTTTGGAATTAAAGGCATGGAATGTTCCGATCCAAAAAAACTTGATGAGTCAATTTTAGAAATGATTAACCACCAAGGCGCGGTTTTATTTAATTGCGTTGTTGATCGAGCTGAAAATGTCTTTCCGATGATTCCAGCCGGCTCAGCTCACAATGAGATATTGCTTGGTTCACAAGCTAAGCAATATGTACAAAAAGATATCAACGCCGTTTAATGAGCGCAAAACTAAACACAAAAACCAATCTTAAATAAGCGCCGCCTTATGAAAAAACATGTAATCGCAATTTTAGTTGATAATGAATTTGGTGCCTTGGCGCGCATAGTTGAACTTTTCTCAGCTCGTGGCTACAACATTGAAACTCTTACAGTTGCACCAGTTTCGCAAGATAAGAAATTATCGCGCATAACCATAACAACATTTGGCAATGACAAAACCATTGATTTAATTTGTAAGCTTCTAAAGCGAATTGTGCCAGTTCATCATGCTGCAGAACTAACAAGATCAGAAGGTTATATTGAGCGCGAATTAGCTCTAGTACAAATTATTTGCGACGAAGAAAAGCGTGAAAAAGCAATGGAAATTTTTGATAAATATCGCACCCATATCGTTGAAATTATTGACGATTCGATGGTTTTTGAGGTGATTGGAAATAGCGAAATGATCGACGAATTAATTGCCAAAATGAATGATTTTGGACTGGCTTCCGTTTCAAGAACTGGCATTGCCGCTGGCTTTAAAGGCAAAAAAAGGCTCGATCAACAAAACTAAAACAATAATTATTGGCAAATTTCGCGCATCCTTGCATAAGCGCGAACCACTCCCTTCATCGAATATTCATCAACAGCAAAAGCTCCAATAGCAGCGTCGCTACGCACTTTTACAATACCACTTTGCAACATTTTATTAATCACCAACAAATCTTGCGATTTACTAGCAGCCCAAGCCAAATCTTTTTTTGCCACAAATCTAAATTGCTCCTCATCAATCAAAATTTTAACCACGCTATTCAACTTATATTCATAACCACTCGAAATACTAACTTCTTCAACCCTGTCTTTTTGGAATCTGGCAATCATTAAATATGGCCTTTGTCTTGAGTTATGATCACTTTCAGAGGTAATTGGATGACTAGCTATGTAGCATTTTTTATAATCAAGCTCACTTTCTTGAATTTCGTAAACTCGCCAGCCATAAAATTCACTATCCAAAATTTGTGCCGCAGAATTTTGTAAATTAATCAAAAAACTAAGCAAAAAAATTACCAAAATAATGAATTTGTTGCAAAAATTTTGCCAAAAAAACTTCATTAAAATATCCTTTCGAGTGAATAATTTAAAATTTCGAGAAGATTTTGCTTCGCGATACAATCGTCAAAAATTGCTAAACTTTCTTCGGCTTTAATTTTATATTCAAACGCCATTTTTTTGCAATTTTCTAGACCGCTATATTTAGAAATTAACCCAAGAATTAACTGCAAATCATCGTTATTTTTATTGGCTTCAAGCAGGTTTTTTGAAAATAAATCAGCAATTATTTTTTGATCTTTTGGTTCTGAATTTTGATAGGCAAAAATAATTGGCAAAGTCACTTTTCCTTCAAAAAAATCATTTCCCAAATCTTTTCCCAAGACCCGCTCTTCCGAAGAATAATCAAGCATGTCATCAACAATTTGGAAAATTATACCCAAATTTTTACCAAATTCACGCAAAGCATCAATTTGCGCCAAATTAACTCCATTAATCAAAGCCGCTGATTCGCAAGCGGCAGAAAATAAAACCGCAGTTTTGCCAAAAATAATCTCAAAATATTTTTCTGCTGAAAGTGAAATATCTGATGAATTTTCAAGTTGCATAACCTCGCCATCAGCCATTATTGATGAGGCTTTAGCGAGTAAATCAAGCACCGCAAAATTTTGCGAACGAACCATCAATTGGAATGCAATCGAAAACAAATAATCACCAACCAAAATTGTAGCTTTATTATCCCAAATTGCGTTAGCGGTTTTTTTGCCGCGACGAATTTCACTTTTATCCACAACATCGTCATGCAATAAAGTTGCGCTATGAATCAACTCAACAGCCGCTGCAAGATTTAGTGCCGATTTTTCTGATTTTGCGCCACATAATTTATCAGCCAAAATCAGCAATATTGGCCTAATTCTTTTGCCTCCAGAAGAAATTAGGTGATTAGAAATTTCGGCAATCAAAGGTGATTTTCCAACAGCAAATTCTAGAATAATTTGATCAACTTTTTTTAGGTCTGAAGCCAGAGATTGAAAGATTTCGGCAATTTTTGTCATATTGCCCAACTATTGATTTTTATGATGATATAAAACAGCAATTTTACCGCGACATTCTTCAATTTTTGCCATAATTTCGTTAAGAGAATTACGGGCTATTTCCATGGTTTTTTTCGATTCGCCCGTTTTTACAAATTCAATATATTGCGTTGTGAGCTTGTCAGCACAGTCTTCAAGCCGCGTTACCACCTCTTCAACTATCAAAAATTGCTGCTGCGAAAGTTGATGTTCTTTATCTTCAATGGCTCGAATTAAACGATCCGCAAAAGCGTAATATTCGACAATTTCATTATAAAGCTGCTCTTGTTTAGATGTGGCCATTGCAAATTTGGTTCGGATGATTGCTAGGAATGAACTGAAGGGCTTAAAAGCTAGTTTTACGAATTAGCTTTTGCAAAGATTTTTTGCTCACTTTTTAGAAAGTTAATTAACTCATTTTTTGAAGCTAAAAAATCACCATCAGCCCAAAATTTTTTTGCCAGATTGATCGCATCTCCAACCTTTTTGTTAAAGAGTCCCAACTCAATTAAATCATCGCCTTTTAAAGGAAATTTTGGCAAAATAATACTTTCTAAATAATGAAGATTTTGTTGCGCCAATTTGAAGTCAATTTTTTCATCACTTTTTGCCAAAGCCATTAAGTAAAAATCAATAACTCGCTCTTTTTCTAAAAAAGCTAACTCTCGCCTTAAAGACTCAAAATCAATCTTCTGACAATATTTTTCAGCTTTCAAAAAATAATTTTTCTCAAAATTTGTTGCACATATTTCGGCAAAAAAATCTTTTTGATCAAAGTTTTTTTGCCAAAATAAACTAACCAATTTTATTGCCAAAGAAACTTCGAAAAGACACCTTTTTTCAATTTTGTAAATCTTTACCAAAGCTTTCAAATCAAAGTCTTGTGAGAAGATTTGATGAGCAATTTTTTGCTTCTTTAAAATTTTAAGAATTACAATATTTCGTGATTTTTGCGGTGAATTTAAAATTTTTAACAACTCAAATCTTATGCGCTCACGAGAAAGTTTTTGCAAATTTTCTTTTTGCGCCAAACAAGCTTTCAAACCTTCTAAATCAACGCGCAAAGCATATTTACAAGTAAAACGAAAGAAGCGCAAAATACGCAAATAATCCTCTTTTATTCTTTCTTTTGGTTCGCCAATAAATTTTACGCACTTCTTCTCAAGATCAGAAATTCCATCAAAATAATCATATAAAACACCAGCACTGTCCAAATAAAGCGCATTAATTGTAAAATCGCGCCGTGCCGCATCAAAAAAATAATCATCAACAAATTCTGGTTTGCAGTGACGACCATCCGTTTCAAAATCTTTACGCAAAGTTGTGATTTCGAAATTTTTACCATTAACAACGGCTGTAATTGTACCAAATCTTTCTCCGGTTGGAATGGCTTTGAAGTTATTTTTTTGCAAAATTTCGATTATTTTTTCTGGTCGAAATGGCGTAGCAAAATCAAAATCATGCAACTTTTCACCACACAATAAATCACGAACACATCCACCAACCAAGCGAATCTCATCTGAGAAAATTGCAAATATTTTTTTAACTTCCGCAGGTAAATTTTGGGCTAAATTTTGATAATCGTAAACTTTTGGCTTCATTAAATGACTAATATGAACAAACCCAAATCATCAGCGGTTTTGATTAACAATTCCTTCTCTAAAACCAAAGTTGAACCAGCCTGAATAGCAATTCCACACAAGCCAGATTCAGCGCAATTTTGCACGGTTGCAACGCCAATTGTTGGTAAATCAGCTTTTTTACTCTGATTGCGTTTTTTCATTTTTACCAAAATTGCCTTATTCTTATAATCAACTGCCAATTTTTTACATCTTTGAATCATGGCGTCAGTTCCCTCTAAAGCTTCAACGGCAATTATTTGCTTTTGCGCAATTACCAAAGATTGACCAACATCAAAATCCGAAAATTTTTTAATCGCCGAAACGCCCAAATTTATATCGGAAATATTTTCTAAACTTGGCTGAATTTTTGTTAAAACACCCTTTTTTGATACAATGCAATCAAGCAAATCATCAATCGGCACAATATTTACGCCATTTTTTTCTAAAAACTTCATCACCGTTTTAAGTACCGCATCATCACCAAGAATTTTATTAGCCAAAATTTTAGCCAATAAAATCGCCCCCGATTTATCAACTTTTATTGTTGAAAAATTTGGCTTCGTAACGCCACCAATAAAAACTATTTTCGAAATCTTTTGCTGCTTCATGGTGGCAAAAAATTTCTCTACTTCGCCGTAAGAAATTTTTAGCGGATTAAATTCACTATAATCAATTTCATAACTTTCTCCGGCGAGCAAAAAAACAAAAAATCGCCGATTTTTTTTCTGAAAATCTTCGATTAACATTTTTGGTAAATTTCCGCGCCCAGCGAATATGGCTATTGGCTCATCTTTGTTTATTTTCCTATCCAGCATGATTCAAGCTCGCACCTCCATCTATAAATAAAATTTGACCATTTACGAATTGATTATGCAGCAAAAACTCAACTGTTTGGCAAATATTTTGTGGATTACCTTTGGTTTGAAGTGGAATTTTTTGCAAAATATTACTTCTTTGTTGATCGGAAATTCCATTATCAATTGGCTCTAAAATGAAACCGGGCGCAATGCCGTTAACTCGTATTTTTGGCGCCAATTGCAAAGAAAGCATTTTGGTAAATTCAGCCAAAAATTTTTTACTCAATAAATAGTAAAAATATTGAGTGTCGTAACGCACAATATTTTTATCTAAAATATTAATAATTTGACCTTTTTCTGGCGCGTTTTTGGCAAATTCTTTTGCCAAAATTAAAGGTGAAGAAAGATGAAGATTAAGATTATCAAAAAACTCCACTTCGTCCGCTTCTAAAAAATTCGATTTATTGAAAATTGAAGCATTATTAATCAATAAATTTAAGTAAGGAAAAACCTTCAAAACCTCTGCTATAAGCAATTTAGCAGATTTTAATTCACATAAATTAGCAAAAAATATTTCCGCCCTAACGCAATATTTTTGTGTAATTTCATTTGCCAAATCTTGCGCATCTTTTGGCGATTTATTATAGCTAATAGCAACATCAAAACCTTCTTTAGCCAACATTATCGCGATTTCACGACCTATTCTTTTGGCACCACCAGTTATTAACGCCGCCTTATTCTGCACTTGAGGACTCTTTTTCAGCATTACGATATTCTTCTATTTTTTCATAAAGAGCTCGTAAAATTTCCGTTACGCCCTTTGTTGTAGCCCCTGAAATGGCATAAACCTTCGATTTTTTAACTCCCAACTTCTTCAAATAATTCTTCAATTCTGTAGTTTTTTTCTTCAATTCCTCTGGCTGCAAAAGATCAATTTTATTCAAAGCTATAATCTCTGATTTTTCTAATAAATCTTCACTATAACCCTCTAATTCTTGACGAATTACGGCATAATTTTGCACCACATTTTCGGCTGTTGCATCAATCAAATGCAATAAAACTCCGCAACGCTCAATGTGTTTTAAGAAACGATCTCCCAAACCGCGACCTTCACAAGCGCCTTCAATCAAACCTGGAATATCAGCTAAAACAAATTCATGATCATCAACATAAACCACGCCAAGCTGCGGCTTTAAAGTTGTAAAAGGATAATCGGCAATTTTTGGTTTTGCGCGAGTTGTTGAGGCTAAGAATGTTGATTTTCCAGCATTTGGCATACCAAGTAAACCAGCGTCAGACAATAATTTTAATTTTAATTTAACCCACAAATTATCACCCTTTTCGCCTTGCTGAGCATAAGTTGGAGCGCGATTTGTTGAAGTTTTATAATTAGAATTTCCTAAACCGCCGCGACCACCTTTCGCAATAACAACCTTGTCACCGTCTTGCATCAAATCAGCAAGAAGATCAATTTCATCATCACTAAAAATTTGCGTACCAACAGGAACTCGCAAAATTAGATCTTCGCCCGATAAACCATTTTGTTTTTTACCTTGCCCTCGCGCTCCATTTCTTGCCATAAAATGCTGCTGAAAACGAAAGTCGATAAGAGTATTAAGATCTTTGACCGCCATGAAAACTATACTGCCGCCGCGACCGCCATCGCCACCGTCAGGACCTCCTCTTGGAATAAATTTTTCACGACGAAAACTGGAAGATCCATTTCCACCATCTCCAGCCTTTAAGCTGATTTTTGCTTCATCAATGAATTGCATATTTAGGCACTAATTTTGATTATTTTTTCATCTTCCAAAACACTTCCACCAGCCTCTCGAACTAGAAGGACAAAACTTTTAAATTGCGCAAAATCTTCTTGCGAACAAATCACTTTTTCTAGACGCGATGAGGCCACATAAGCAATTTCAAGAGTTTTGCAGCCATATGAGCGCAAATTCTCTTTTGGCGCCAGTAAAGATTTATCGCTAGCAGCAGCCAAAATTTCACCCGCCGTTCTTTTTGAAACCCGAATTCGACGATTATTTAAATAAGCGCCAAAACCCTTTTCAGCATAATAAGTTTCGCCGCCAAAAACTTTACTAATCGCCACGGCAATTGATTCTTTTTTGCCATTAGCTGCACAATATTCCAAAGCAATTGCCACGGTAAAATCAGGATTGGAGCGCTTTAGATTTTCGAAACCATCAATCACATGAATAATATAAGAATATTCAGCATTTGGGTTTTTGCTAAATTTTTGACCATCGCTAAAAATTATATTATATTCTGGTCGCATTTTGGAAAGATCATCGAGCAAAACTTGTTTAACTCGATTATAACAAGAGGCGGCAAAGCGATCGGCAGAAGATGGGTTTGATTGTAAATTTTCTAACTCAATGAAGTCGCGCGAAATGTGAGAAGTTGCTTTCTCAAGCGATTTTATAATTACATTTAAATTGGCGCCGTATCTCATTTTTTGGAATAATGGGGATTAATATTTTCGGAACTGAAAATCTAAATTTAACTCTGAAATTTCAGAAACATTTCTCACTTCTTTTAGCAAAAATTCCAGCTTATTTTCTGCTACTTCATTAAATTTTACCAAGCTATGTTTAGCAAAATTTTTATCATCACGCTGCAAGAAATCAGAACGATAATGCGAACCTCTACTTTCAAGACGATGCAAAGCAGCAAAATTTGCCGCCAAAGAATTCAGTAAAAGATTTTTCAACTCAAAATACTCAACCAAATCTTCATTCCAAATTAAATTATAATTTTGAATGCGATATTTTTGAAAAATTGCAAAAATCTCCTCTGTTTTTTTTAGGCCTAATTTTAGCATTTTTTCTTCACGAAAAACCGCTAAATTTTTTTCATTATTTGCCTGCAATTCAGACTTTAAGAAACTTAATTTTACTTGATCCGCGCCACTTTTTTCTGCAAATATTTTTTGTAATTCGGTAATTTTTTCTGCCGCTAAATTACGCAACAAATTATGATTTTTATGTGCAGTTTTTGTGGCGGCATTCTTTCCAGCAATTTTACCAAAAACAATAAGATCAAGAAGTGAATTACAACCCAAGCGATTAGCGCCATGAACCGATAAACAAGCCGCCTCGCCAACTGCCATTAAACCATCAATTTCACCCTCTTCATCAACAACCACGCAGTTTAAATTCGTTGGAATGCCGCCCATTGTGTAATGCGCAGATGGCGCCACTGGAATTAAATCTTTTTTCACATCTAAACGGGCAAAACTACGAACTAAATCAACAACTCCCGGCAATTTATTTTGTAAAATATCCGCACTCAAATGACGCAAATCAAGATGAAGAAAATCGGCTTTCGAACCACAACCTCGACCATTATAAATTTCAGTTGCCATAGCTTGAGAAATCACATCTCGTGAAGCTAATTCTAGCATTCTTGGCGCATAATTTTTCATGAAACGCTCTCCGGCGGAGTTTAATAAATATCCTCCCTCGCCCCTTGCTGCTTCTGTGATTAAAAATCCTAAGCCATAAATTCCAGTTGGATGAAATTGCACAAATTCCATATCCTGCAAAGGAAATCCAGCTTCAAAAACAAGAGCGGAACCATCGCCAGAGCAAATCAAAGACGAAGTGGTATTTTGATAAATTTGGCTATATCCACCAGTTGCGATAATCGTTGTCGCACTCTCAAAAACAACCAAAGAACCAGTTTTTAAATCAATTGCCACACAGCCGTAAACCTTCTTTTCTGCAATCAAAAGATTGGTAACAAAAAATTCCGAAAAAAACTTCACTCCACACTCAATCGCCTGCTCGTAAAGCGTATGAAGAATTGTTTGCCCAGTTTTATCTTTCGAATAGCAGGCACGATAAGCCAATCCATCTTTGCCAAAATTTGCCGTTTGACCGCCATAGGCGCGTTGCGCAATTTTTCCCGAATCATCTCGTGAAAAAACAACTCCCATCCTTTCTAAATCAAGAATCGCGTCTTTTGCATTGCGACATAAAATCTCAACCGCATCAACATCCGTTAAATAATCACCACCTTTAATTGTGTCGTAAGCATGCCATCTCCAGTCATCTTGATTAGTATTACCTAAAGCGGCATTAATTCCACCCTTAGCCGAAACAGTATGACTATTATTCGGAGAAACTTTGCTAATTACGGCCACATTTTTTGCGCCATTTTTTACTGCCGAAATTGCCGCCATAAGGCCAGCACCTCCAGAACCTATAACAACAATGTCAAAATCTCGATAAGAGACCGAAAAATTCATTTTGATTGCATCAAAAAATTGAGCGAAAAGAAAAAATAAACAAAATTTGTAAATCAAAAAAGCGAAGAAAGCCCAATCAATTCAAGGTAAAGATAAAAACTTGCCAAAATATTTTTGCTTATTTTAATTAGCCAAAAAATTATCTTACCAATTCCCCTTTTTCTAAAACAATCCCTAAGAAAATGACCAACCTAAGAAGAGTAGTCGTTACCGGCATCGGTGCGATAACGCCCTTGTCTGCGAATGCCGAATCAACATGGAAGAAACTTGTAAATTCTCAATCAGGCTTGGGAAATATCACAATTTTCGACCCAACAGAATCTCCTTGTAAAATCGCTGGAGAAGTAAAATACGGAACAGAAGAAGGTCAATTTAATATCGACAAATATATCGATCCAAAAGAACAAAGAAAAATGGATCGCTTCATTCATTTTGCAATTGGCGCTGCAGATCAAGCTATTGAAGATTCAGGATGGAAACCCTCAAACGAAGAAGAACAATACAGAACTGGTGTAATGATTGGATCTGGAATTGGCGGACTTCCAGCAATTGAAAAAACTTCAATCTTAATGAAAGAAAGAGGCATCAGAAAAATCAGTCCATTCTTCATTCCTTCAAGCCTCATAAATTTAGCATCAGGACAAATTTCAATTAAGCATGGTTACATGGGCCCAAATCATGCAATCGTTACCGCATGCGCAACTGGAGCTCATGCAATTGGTGATTCAGCTCGCATGATTCAATATGGCGATGTTGATATTATGGTTGCTGGCGGCGCTGAATCAGCAATTTGTGAAGTTGGAATTGGTGGATTCGCTTCTTTACGCGCACTTTCAACTTCATTTAATGAAAATCCAACAGCTGGTTCACGCCCTTGGGACAAAGATCGTGACGGATTTGTCATGGGTGAAGGCGCTGGAGTTGTGGTTTTGGAAGAATATGAACACGCAAAAAAGCGTGGTGCCAAAATTTACGCCGAAGTTGTTGGCTACGGAATGTCAGGAGATGCTTATCACATGACAGCACCAGAGAGCTCAGGCAGAGGATCGACTTACGCAATGAAAGTTGCGCTAAAACATGCAAAAATAAATCCATCAGAAATTGATTATATCAACGCTCACGGCACATCAACTCCGCTAGGAGACGAAATTGAAGTCAATGCCGTGAAAAAAGTTTTTGGCGATCACGCTTACAAACTCTCAATGTCATCAACAAAATCCGCAATCGGACACCTACTTGGTGCAGCTGGCTCGGTTGAGGCAATATTTTCAATTCTTGCAATTAGAGACAATATTGCGCCACCAACTTTAAATCTCGAAAATCCTTCCGAAGGTTGCGATATTGATTTGGTTGCCAAAGTTGCCAAAAATAAAAAAATTAATTATGCACTTTCAAATTCATTTGGATTTGGCGGAACAAATGCATGCTTAGTTTTAAAGAGAGTCTAGCATGAAACAAAAGCTGATAAAAGCCTGCATTGGCTTCTCAATAGCGGTATTTTCTTATCTTTTTTTGATGTTTGGGATAATCATGTATTTCAATGCCCCAAACAGCTACCACCAAGAAGATAAGAAATTTATTGTTGAGAGCGGCTTAACCTTGCGTCAAGTTGTCGACAAATTACATCAAGAAAAAATCATAAAAAACCCAAGCGCCTTCTTATATCTCGGTCAATTAATCAAAGGCATTGATCCCAAAGTTCGTTACGGGGAATATTTCTTCGAAAAAAACACCTCTTACTATAAAATTTTACACAAACTAATTCGCGGCAATATCTTTTTTCGCAAAGTTACTATTGCCGAAGGTTTATCAACCGATAGCGCCGTTAAAATAATTGAAAACTCACTTGGTTTAATTGGTCAAGTTCCAACAGATTTAAAAGAAGGTTCCCTACTTCCAGAAACATATTTTTATTCTTATAACGACACCAAGGCCTCAATCGTTAAAAGAATGCAAGATTCGATGAAAAAACATCTTGATGAGCTTTGGGAAAAGAGAGACCCAACAATACCAGTTCAAAGCAAAGAGCAGGCAATTATCCTTGCTTCCATAGTTGAAAAAGAAACTGGAATCCCGTCAGAAAGGCCAAAAGTTGCTTCGGTTTTCATTAATCGCTTAAAAAAAGGCATGAAACTGCAATCAGATCCAACAATCATTTATTCATTCACCTTCGGCAATAAATCACTAGAAAGACCAATTAAAGTCAGCGATATTCAAAACAAATCTCCTTACAATACTTACCACATTTTTGGCCTTCCACCTTCTCCAATATGCAATCCAGGTCTTGATTCAATAAAAGCGGTCTTAAACCCAATTCAAACTGAATATTTATTTTTTGTAGCCTCGGGAAATGGTGATCATGTCTTCACAACAAACATTCAGGATCACAATGCTAGCGTTTCAAAATATCGCAGCCTGATGCAAAGCAGAAGAGAGGCAGCCGCAAATAAAATGCAACAAACCGAACCAACATCAGAAAATTCAGAAAAAACTGAATCATCAGAAAATCCAACTCCCGCAGTAGCCAATTAATTAAAGCCAGATCATTAATTTGGTCTGGCTTTAATTTTACAAATTCGAGAAATCGCACTCAAATCAGAATTTATAAGATTTGGTACAAATTTGATCGCAAAATCTGGTTCCCACCAATTCAGAAAAACCAATGAAATCAAGCCTTCAGGAAACTATTGACTTGCAACAAATTGCCTCAAATCCGAATAATTCTTGTTGGGTTTTTGCTTCCGCAGGATCTGGTAAAACCAAAATTCTCACAGATCGGGTTTTGCGCTTGCTTCTAAACGGAGTTGCTGCCGATAAAATTTTATGCCTAACTTTTACCAAAGTTGCAGCAGCCGAAATGCAACAAAGAATTAATTCTGAATTAGCAAAATGGTCTTTAATTGATGAAAAAGAGCTTGAAAAAATAATCTCAAATCTAAACCAAAAAAAAGCCTCACAAACAGAAATTTCAAAGGCGCGAAACTTATTTTTAGAACTTCTCGATTACGAAGAAAAAATTAAAATCCAAACAATTCACGCCTTTTGCCAAGGAATTTTAAAGGCCTTTCCTTTTGAATCGAAAGTGCGCGCTAATTTTGAAATTCTTGAAGAAAATCAAGAAAAATTACTACTTAAAAAGGCGCGTCAAAATATCATCGAAAAATCGCTACAAAACAACGAATTACAAAATCTACTCACTCAATTAAGTGCAAGAACCAGCGAAGAAGGTTTTGAAGATTTGTTGGCTGAATTTTTGCAAAAAAAAGATAAATTTTTGCACGCAAAAGAGGTTTTTCTTGGCATCGAAAATCTTTGCCAAGAAATTTTTTTAGAACTCAAAATTTCACCGAATCAAACTCAAGAATCTATTTTTGCTAAGTTTCTAAGAAATTGCGATTTGACAAAATTAAGCCTTTTTGAAGAAGGGTTGCGCCAAGGAAAATCAAGCAAAAATCTTGAAAGCGCAGAAAGTATAAAATTATTTTTAACACAACCTAATTACGAAAATTTTGCTGAATTAAAATCGGCATTTTTAACGCAAGAAAATACGCCAAAAAAATTTTACGACCAAATTAGCAAAAACGAAAATCAATTGATTTTTGCTGGCGAATTTAGCGCTAACATTTGTCAATTTCTAGAAGAAGTAAACTCATTAAAAATCGCCCAAAATAGCTGCTTTCTAGCTCGTTATATCGATTTAATTTTAGAAAATTACCAATCCTTAAAAAATCACGGCGGCTTTTTAGACTACGACGACATCATCACTAAAGCTGAAAATTTGCTCAATAATCCTGAATTTAAAGATTGGGTTAGGATGAAAATTGACGGCAGTTTTGATCATATTTTGGTTGATGAATCGCAAGATACTAATCGCAAACAATGGAACATAATCAAGGCTTTAAGCGATGACTTTTTTTCCGGAGAAAGTGCCTCTGCAAAAAAACGCTCAATTTTTATTGTTGGCGACGAAAAACAGTCAATTTACGGATTTCAAGGCGCCGAAAGCGATATTAGTTCAGAAATTTTTGAATATTTTTCGGAAAAATCAGACAAAAAATTACTTAAAATTGAATTAACAAATTCATTTCGCTCTCAACCAAAAATTTTACAGGCAGTTGATGAGGTTTTTAAAGATTCCGCGCGCCAAAAATCCATTTCACAAATCAGCGAATTTAAAGGACATAAAGCCATAAAAAACGGTGAAGGAATTGTTGAAATCTGGCCACAAATCAAAAATCAAGAAAGCAAAAAAGATGAAAAATCATACGATTGGAACCTTGCATTTGAGCAACTAGAGCAAGATAGCGAAGCGGAAATTTTAGCAAAAATTATCGCCAAAAGAATTAATGATAAAATTAGCGATAATTCTGCGAAATATGGCGATTTTATGATTCTTTTGCGCAACAGAACCAATGCTTTGAATGGCGCGCTCACTCGTATTTTTAATGAATATGAGATTCCTTTCTCAAGCATTGGTGCAATTCATTTTAACAAAAATTTACTACTGCAAGATTTAGTTTCATTGGCTCAATTTATAGCTTTACCACAAGATGATTTGAATTTGGCCTGCCTTTTGAAATCGCCATTTTTTGCAATTTCAGAAGAAGATTTAATTGAAATTTGTAACCATAAAAATTGTCATAAAATCAATATTTTCAACAGCTTAGCCCAAATTGAAAAATATAAAAAAATTCACGAACAATTAATAAATTTTTTATTCTTGGGGCAAAGAAAAAGCTCTTTTGAGCTATTTTATTTTTTACTAAAAGAGCAAAATTTTGAGCAAAAATTCATTCAAAATTTTGGCAATGAAGCCAATAAAATCACCGATAAATTCTTAATTGCGCTTTATGATTTTTGTCAAAATTCAGCAAATAATTTGCAAAAATTTTTAGAATTTATTGCCAAATTTGATGCAAAAATATCACTTACTTCTCAAGACCAAAATTCCGTTAAAATAACAACAATTCATTCGGCGAAAGGTCTTCAGGCGCCAATAGTTATAATGCCTGATTGCTGCTATAATTTTAATAAACTTTTGACAAGTAAGGAAAAAATTTCATGGATCAAAGGCCGAAAAAGCGAAATTCCACTTTGGCGCAACGGCAAAGATGAGGAAAATTTTTTACTGCAACAACATCGAGAAGCAAAAATTTTTGCCGCCAAAGATGAATATTTAAGGCTACTTTATGTAGCAATGACGAGGGCAGAAAACGAGCTTTACATTAGCGGCTTTGGTAAATCAAAAGATCAAAACTCGTGGTATGAAATTATTAAAAATTCCGTTACTTGCGCCCAAAATTTAGAATTAAGCAATTTAGAAGGATTAATAAAAAAGATAAAAATTGAACCTTTGGCAGAAAAAACAGAGCATTTTTTACCAATCCAAAAACTTAAAAATAACGAAGAAGAGCAAGATGAAAATGAATCAAATTCACAAATAAATCCCAATCAAATTAAGGGTCGACTGCTGCATAAATTAATGGAAATCATCGGCAAAAATCATCAATCCAAACAAGAATGGCTTTTACTTGTAGCTAAAAAATTAATCGAAAAAGAGCAATTTATTGCGGCAACAAAAAAAGAGGAAATTTATTTTGAAATAGAAAAATTTTTAACTTCGGAAGATTTTAAAAAAATTTTTGGAAATAAAATTTATTGCGAAGTTGAAATTAAAGGAAATAACCAATTTAACTTACAGCGCGTTGACTTAATAGTTGAGAAAGACGAAGAGATTTTGGTTATCGATTACAAATCAGACGAAGAAACAAACGAAATTCCCCAAAAATATCTGCATCAGCTAGAATCTTACAAAAATTCACTAGAAAAAATTTACCCAAACAAGGCCATAAAAACAGCAATAATGTGGCTTAAAAACATGAAAATTAACACACCTGAATTAAAAACTAACAACTCAAATTTACCTAAATTGAGCAAATAAAAAGCCATTTCTCAGATAATTAGATCTCTTCGCCAAAAACGCGCTGATAAAATTCAGCCATCACAAGCTTTTCGTCATCGATCACTTTATTTAAAAAACTTAAAATAAAGGCATTTTTAACCGAACCAAAAATTTCAATATTTCGACCCCAAGAAATTAAAGTTCTAAGACTAATTAATGTTGAAAGATCGCCATTTTTAAAAGCTTCACGACTTAAATTCGCTAATTTAACCATCATTTTTGCGGTTTGCTGATGCAGCTTCGAATTTAAAAAAGACAACTTTTTTTGCAGAATGGCAATTTCTTGCTCTTCACTCAAATAATTCAACGAAGCCACAATATTCCAGCGATCCATTTGCGCTTGGTTAATAAGATTTGTGCCATGATAAATTCCTAAATCATCCCCTGCGCCCAAAGTGTTTGAAGTAGCAAAAAGTCGAAAATTTTCGTGCGGAGAAATAATTTCATTTTCCTCCAAAAGCGCGAATTTACCCTCTTCTTCCAAAAGTCTTTGAATAACAAAAGCCACATCGGTTTTTATTGCATCATATTCATCAAGCACCAAAGCCACGCCATTTCTAAGCGCAAAAGGAATTATTCCTTCTTTAAATTCAGTAATTTGCTTATCATTTTTCAAACGAATCACATCTTTACCAACAAGATCAAGTCGCGTAATTTGTGAGTCAAAATTAACGCGCAAACATGGCCAATTAAGACGAGCAGCAACTTGCTCAATATGAGTTGATTTACCAGTTCCATGCATTCCTTGCACCAGAACTCGATTGTTAAAAGCAAATCCAGCCAAGATTGCTAAAGTGGTTTTTGGATCAAAAAGATAATTTTCATCCAGCTTTGGAACCAAATCCGAAGCACCAACTTTTGCCAAAACTTCAAAGTTACAATTAAAGCCAAAAACTTTCTTACAATCAATTTTCTTGGTCATGATTTTATTTCTTTTTATGCGTTTTTTTGGAAAAAGTTTTTTCCTTTTTACCTTCAAAAGGATTGTCGCTTTTTCGCAAAATTAAACGAATTGGCGTTAAATTTAGGTCAAAATATTGACGCAAATGATTAACTAAATAGCGCTTATAAGATCCTTCTAAAGGCTCAATATGATTGGTAAAAACAGCAAAAGTTGGTGGTCGTTTTTTAATTTGCGTAACATATTTCAACTTAATCGCTTTGCCTTTAAAGAGCCTTGGCGGATGTTGCGTCTCGGCATCTTTCAACCAATTAACCAATTTACTGGTTGGAAGGTAAGTTTGCCATTGTTTGTAAGTTTCTAGAGCATATTCCAAAATCTTTTTCACATTATAACCACTTTGTGCCGATATTCCCAAAATTGCCGCACCATCAATTTCCGGAAAAATATTTTGAATTTGCGTACGAACATCGCGCATAAAACTTTCTTTATCGATGGTGACAGAATCAATTTTATTAATTGCAAAAACCAAACCGCGCCCTTCTTTTAAAACCTCGCCGGCAAGCGCAACATCTTGATGGTCAAGCATCGAATTGCAATCAATCAGCAAAATTACAACCTGCGCAAAACGAATTGCGCGAAAGCTATCATTGGTTGAAAGCTTTTCTAATTTTTGAGTAATATTGGCTTTTTTTCTAATTCCAGCGGTGTCAATTAGGCGAAGTTTTTGCCCTTCAAATTCATAATCGATGGCAATTGAATCGCGCGTAATTCCAGCTTCCGGCCCAGTAATTAAACGATCTTCACCTAAAATTTTATTTAAAAAAGTTGATTTTCCGGCATTTGGTCGACCAACAATTGCAATTTGCAAATCTGGCGAATCTTCTTCTTGCTGCAAATCAGAAAAATTTTCCTCATATTTCTCAATTTCTGGCGCAATTTTTTCGTAAAGATCGCCAAAACCCAACTTATGTTCAGCAGAAATGCCAATTGGCTTACCAAAACCAAGTTTAAAATATTCGCTGCCAAAAACTTCTTCATTTAAATTTTCGCATTTATTTGCCACCAATATTATTGGCTTCGCAAGCCTTCTTAGCCATTGCGCAAATTGATAATCTTTCACCACCAAACCATCTTTACCATCAACAACAAAAAGACATAAATCAGCATCGGCAACCGCAGCCTCGGTTTGTTCAACCATGCGCTCAATTAAATCAAAACTGGCATTTTTTGACAAAGTTAAGCTGTTTGTTGTTTCATTGCGCGAATCGGCAACAATTTTATTTTTTTGCTGATCAAAAATTCCCTCCAAACCAGCGGTATCAATAACAACAAACTCAAGAGGGCCAAGTTTTCCTTTCGCCTCTTTGCGATCACGCGTAACACCTGGAATATCGTCAGTTATCGCAATTGTACGACCAACCAATTTATTAAAAAGCGTTGATTTTCCTACATTGGGACGACCAATAATCGCAATTTTGAACATGATTTAATTGATTTAAACTTAATAATTTACGCGAACTGAAATAAATTGCGCTGATGCCTTCAAATTAAAATATCGCGCACTGCTTTAATGATATTTTTTTGACGCATAAAATGCTCTCCAATCAAGAAAGAGTTAAATCCAGCTTGTTTTAATAGCTCAATATCAAGCTTATCTTTAATGCCACTTTCACTAACTAAAACATAATCACTTGGAACTTGCGCAGCCAGATTTAACGAGGTTTGTAAATCAACTTTTAGCGTTTTTAAATTACGATTATTAACACCAAGTAATTTGCTTTTTAGGCGCGAAGCTCTTTGCAATTCTTCCTCGCTATGAACCTCAACCAAAACCGACAAACCAAGATCAAAAGCGCAGCGCTCTAATTCAGCCAATTTAGCGTCATCAATCATTGCTACAATTAACAAAATACAAGACGCGCCAAGCATTTTTGCCTCATGAATTTGATAGGTATCAATCATGAAATCTTTACGCAAAATTGGCAGCTTGGAAATATTGGCAACTTCTTGCAAATATTCATTTTTACCTTGGAAATATCGCTCATCAGTAAGAATTGATAAACAGGCTGCGCCAGCTTCAGAGTAAGACTCAGCAATTGCAAGATGATCAAAATTTTCACGAATTAAACCATGCGATGGAGAAGCTTTTTTAATTTCGCAAATCAACGCAGTTTCAGAATTTTGCTCTTTCTTTTGCAAAGCAGCAAAAAAGTCTTTTGGCTTTTCTAGGCATTTTATTTTTGCACAAATTTCTTGTACTGATAAAATTTTTTTACGGTTTCTAACCTCAAGCAGCTTGTGTTGATAAATTTCTTCAAGGATATTTGTCATGAGAATTTAAGATTATGCCAACAGAATTTGTGAAAAAGTAAGATAAGACAGCGAAAATCAGCTTTTGCAAATTTAATTCAGATTTTTCCCCTCAACTTTAGAGCCTATTTGGCTCTAGATGCAACTTCAAATAACGAATTTATGAAAAATTTTTCTTTGGGCGCTTTTCCACAAAATCGTTTGCGTCGCAATCGTCAATCGTCTTGGATTCGTGACATTTCTGCACAAAATACAATTTCTGCGAAAGATTTAATTTTACCAATTTTTCTTATCGAAGGTAAAAATGTTGAAGAAAAAATTAGCAAACTTTCTGGCGTTTCGCGTCTTTCAATTGATTTGGCGGCAGAAAAAGCAAAAGAAGCGGCAAATCTTGGCATTCCAGCAATCATGCTTTTTCCAGCAATTGCTCAAAATTTAAAAGATGAATCAGGCAATGAAGCTTTAAATAAAAATAATTTGATTTGTCGCGCCATCGCTGAAATCAAAAATAAAGTACCAGAAATTGGCATTATCACTGATATCGCTCTAGACCCCTACACTTCGCATGGTCATGACGGAATTTTGAATAAAAATGGCCAAATTCTTAATGATGAAACTAGCGAAATTCTTTGCCAACAAGCCTTAATTCAAGCGCAAGCCGGTTGCGATATTATTGCTCCTTCAGATATGATGGATGGCCGAATTGCTAAAATCCGGAAAGCTTTAGATCAAAATAATTTTATTGATATTGGCATCATTTCTTATGCCGCAAAATATGCCTCAAATTTTTACGGACCTTTTCGTGATGCTGTTGGATCGGCGCAAAAATTAAAATCGGATAAAAAAACCTACCAAATGGATTTTCGAAATTCTGACGAAGCAATGCGCGAAATTGCTTACGACATAAATGAAGGAGCTGATATGATTATTGTAAAACCAGGAATGCCTTACTTGGATATTGTTTTTCGTGCGCAAGAAAATTTTGCTATACCAATTATTTCTTACCAAGTTAGTGGCGAATATGCTATGCTAAAAATGGCTGCCGAAAATGATGCTTTCGATTTCAATTCTGCATTAATTGAAAGCCTAACAGCCTTTAAAAGAGCTGGCGCTTCAGCTATTATAACTTACGGCGCTATTGCCGCGGCTTTAAATTTAAATCGCTAAATTTTTCTCAAATAAACCCCAAGAATTGTGGCTCCAACGCTTTTATTTTGAAGACTCTCGCCAATTTTATGAAATCTATTTTTTTGGTGAAAAGAAATCGATTTTTGGTTAAAAAATGGCGCCTGCACAATGTTGCAAACTATTTGTTTGTAGTTGGATTTTTGCGCGTAGTCACACAAAAAATTTAACAATTTTTCACCAATATTCGCGCTTCCCGGCCTTTTTGCAATTTGCTTATAATATAAAGTTTTTTTACCAAAAAGCTCTGAAAAATTCTGCGCAAATTCCTCACGCGCAATTTCGAGATCGCAAGCAGTTAAATAACCAACAATTTTCTCTTCATTTTGCGCAACCAAAACAATATGGCTTGGATCTGCCAACATTTTATTTATAGAAATTTCATCAATTTGTGTGACTAAAAAACCACGATTTGAAAAATCGGAATTTGAAAAATTATTAATATTCGTTCCCACCAAATTTAAGCGACAAATTTCAATAATTTGCGCCATATCTTTTTCTTCCGCTTGCCTGATTATCATAAATTTTCGCAGATTTTTGTAATTATTAAATTAGTGAGAAGTCTTTTGTTATCTGGTATTTTCAAGGCTTCTGGCTCAAAAATTATAAGATTTTGCATAATTAATTTTTGTAACTTTTTTTGGCTAAAAATTTGCTGCAAATCCTTCCCAAAATGTTGTTGTAAAGTTTTGTTTTCTATTCCTTGCGGAAGCCTTAAAGCCATTAAAATTAACTCTTCCAACAATTCTTTTTCATCGATTTCTGCAATTTGCTGAATTCCCGCACCTAATTCTTGAACTTTTTTTAACCAAGAATTTGGCTCATGTAACATCGAAATTGCCAAACGCTTTTTTTGACCAACAAAATAAACTCTTGAATGAGCTCCGGCGCCAATTCCAGCGTAATCTTGACCTTGCCAATAAGCTAAATTATGGCGACATTGAAAACCAGATTTTGCATAATTTGAAATTTCATAAAGCTGCAATTGGTTTTTAGCCGTAATTTCATTGGTTAACTCATAAAATTCTGCCGCCAGATTTTCGTCAGGAAGTACGAAATCGCCGCGCTTAAATTGCGAATAAAATTTCGTCCCTTTTTCAATAGTTAGCTGATAAAGCGACAAATGTTTTGTGCCAAAACTAATCGCCGATAAAAGTTCTTTTTCCCAATTTTTTAAAGTTTGATTTGGCCTAGCGTAAATTAAGTCGAAAGAAAAATTAGCGAAAATTTTCGCCGCATTTTCAATGGTTTTGAGCGCTTCAACCGCAGAATGTTCGCGACCGAGAAAATTCAAATCAAAATCGTTCAAAGCCTGAATTCCCAAAGATAGACGATTTATTCCAACATCTCTAAAATTAGTAAATTTTGCACTTTCAAATGAAGTTGGATTGGCTTCTAGACTAATTTCACAGTCACTTGCAATAGTAAAAGTTTTGGCAATTTTTTGCAAAATTCCCTCAACTAAAAAAATTGGCATTAATGATGGCGTGCCTCCGCCAAAAAAAATCGTTGAAACCTCTCTTTTACCAAGTTTTGTAAAAAAGAATTCAATCTCAGCAAAGTAAGCCGCTAAAAAATGTTCATGATTAATATTATCACGAACATGCGAATTGAAGTCGCAATAAGGGCATTTCGACTTACAAAAAGGATAATGAATATAAATTGATAGAGAATTGGCCACAATTAGCTTGATCTATTGAGATATGCGATAAAGATTATCACAGATTATTTTTAATAAAATTTTTTAATAATTATGCTGCAAATTTCAGTAGTTGTTTTTCGAGAAATTTTAGAAATTGCCTTAATTTTGGGAATATTAATTGCCGCAACAAAAGAAATTTCTGGACGCAAAAAATGGATTTTTGGCGGTCTAATTGGCGGAATTTTTTCTTCAATCTTTCTAGCTTTCTCTGCCGACAAAATATCAGAAAGTCTCAATGGCGTTGGTCAGGAATTTTTTAATGGCTTAATTTTAATTTCCGCCGCTTTTCTGATTAGCTGGACAGTTTTATGGATGCAAAAACACGCTAAATCAATTTCTGGCGAACTAAAGAAACTAGGAAATTCGGTGCGAGAAGGCAAAAAACCACTTTACGCTTTGGCAGTCGTAATCTTTTTATCGGTATTACGCGAGGGTGTAGAAATTGTACTTTTTACTTACAGTTATTACCTTGCTCAAACAGCGTTAAGTGAAATTGCTTTTGGTTTATTATTTGGTTTATTAGCCGGCTCTCTTGTTGGATTAGCGCTTTATTTAGGCTTAATTAAAACGGCGGGAAAATATTTTTTTATTGTGACAACTTGGCTTTTGGTTTTTTTATCTTGCGGAATCGCTTCGCAAGGAATTGGCTTTTGGACTAGTGCTGAAATAATTCCAAGCCTTGCAAATCCCGCAATCGACTTATCAGAAATTCTACCTCAACAAAGTTTTTTAGGAAAAATATTAAATATGTTTTTTGGCTATATTGATCAGCCAAATGGCATGCAGTTAATCGTCTATTTCTTTGTTTTATCAGGCTTAATTTGCGGCTTAAAAATTGCAAAAAGAATCTAAATTAAAAGCGCTGCTAAAAATTATAAAGCAGCGCCATTATTAGCTATAAATACTAAAAATTGTAAATCACCCCAAGTTTAAAAGTGTTTATATAGGTTTTGATTTTAGCATCAGAAGAGGCATATTTCATATTAAATCTTTGATAATCGTAGCTTGCTTTAAGAGATAAATTAAGCGGCAAATCAACCATTAAACCAACTCCGTAAAGCGGGGTCATTTTGTCTTTTGATAAAGATTTATTAGTTGAAATTTCGCTACTGTCATACTGAACATTAGTTAAGCCATAAGTTAAAAAACTTGTAACACGCGGAAAAATTGCTGAACCAAAATTAACTTTTGCGCCATAGCGACTATTAATTTTGGTATTTCCAAGATCGCTAACAGAGCCTGAAGATAAACGAAAATTTTTTGCCTTAGTTTGCAAATTGTCATAAAAAACCTCGCCAGAAACCATAAAATTCAACAAATCAACCCTTAATCCAGCATTTGCTCCTAGATTAAAACTATTGTCGCCTTGCTTATCTTTATTTTGCGTTAAAGCCGAAGGAGATAAATTTTTTACAATGTGATTTGATTCAGATAATATTGCATCAGCGCCAATAAATAAGCCACTTGCGAAAGAAGTTTGGGTAAAAAATAGAGACGCAAAAAAAGCAGTTGCGATAAGTTTTTTCATATTTTTATTGATTAATTTTGAGCAAATTTTTGTAAAAAATGCGAAAAGCGCCGCAATTCAAATTGCCAGAAGCTAACATTCAAACGCAAATTCATAACTATTTAACTAGCATTTACTTGTTGCAAAAAATTTTCTGCAAGAGCGAAGTTTTTGCATCATTTTTTATAAAAAACTCAATTAGAATTAGCTTTAGGTTGAATATTGAAATGCAATAATTTTTACTAAAAATCCTTCCGATGAGAGCTTTCACCAGAGCTATATTCAGTTGCGGCTCCGCTTCTTGTTGGCATAAAATCTTTAACAAATCACCAAAATATGAAAAATCTGTCAATTTTCGCAATTATTATTGCCGCTTTATCATCTTGCCAAAATTTAAATTTCGCAAAAAAAGACCTTACAAGCCCAGTGATTTCAAAATATAAAGGCGGGGTTGTAACCGCAAAAGATGTGGATGGGGAAATTGAAAAATTAATAGCAAAAAACCCAAATTTAAAAGGCTTAACCTTCTCCCAACTAAAAACTGAAGAAAAAGAAGCCCTAATAAAAGAAATTGTTTTAAATGAATTTATTTATACCGAATCCAAGAAAAGAAAATTAGATCGCGATCAAGATTACAAAGACGCGCTCAAGATTTTGGAAACCGAAATTTTAAAACAAAAATTATTCGTTAATTTGGCACAAGAAGTTTCAAAAGAGGAAAATTTAAAGAAAAATTACGACGAAATTACTGAAAAGTTAAAAAATAAAAAAGATGTTCGAATTAGCTATATCGCACTTAAAACTGAAAATGAGGCGAAATCAGTTTATCAAATTTTATCAAAAAATCCCAATTACTTCACTTCTTTTGCCAAGAAAAAATCAATCGATAAAGAAATTGCTGCAAAGGGCGGAGATCTTGGATTTGTAATTGAAGATGCGTTACCTTCAGAAATTTTAAAACAAGTCAGAGTAACTGGAAAAGGCAAAATTTCACAACCAATTCTTAATAATGGAAAATGGGTTATCGCTAAAATGGATGATGAAAAACCTAGCGAAATACTACCTTTCGACAAAGCTAAGGAATCTTTAGCAAAAAATCTTGCCAAGAAAGCAATCGAAGATTTTCTTAAAAAATCACTTGATGAAGCGAAAATCGTGATTGAGCTAAAATAAAACTAATAAGCACCTTTTAAGGATGATAATTC
>JACCDX010942260.1_pt1 | contig 52411 bp, 51 predicted proteins | sample 7449681 | NCBI WGS metagenome assembly JACCDX01 (sample SAMN15323450, study PRJNA562643) | freshwater metagenome | isolation source: river surface water | place: USA:Blue River Watershed | collected 2017-08-18
CGCAGGGTGGGGTAGTCGACGCTGCCGTCTGTGTGCATGGGGGTGGTCAAAGCCACGATGCTGCCGGTAATGGGTGTCATGTCCGCGAGTTCGGTCAAGGAAAAACGTTCATTCTAGCGATTGCCAATGACATTTTTAGTGAGAAAGTGGGTAACGAGCCGGTGTTTGTGCGCCGCTGGTCTCGCGTACCGCCACGATGCGTTGCACAAAGCGCTCGGGCTGAGTCAAAAAGCCTTCTTCGAACGCCACCACGCGTAAGTCTTTGCATACGGCCAGCAGCTCGGCGGGGTGCAGCAAAAAGTCAGGGCGCGAGGGTTTGCCAACACTTTCGTTGCCCGCTGAGAAGGTTTCGTAAATCAGCACGCCAGTGGGCGCCAGGCTAGCCAAGATGTACGGCCAAAGCGGGCGCCACAGGTAGTTGGTGACGACCACGCCACCAAAGGTACGATCTTGCAGCGGCCAGGGCCCGTTTTCGATGTCCGCACAAATCGCTTCGCCCAAGTGGCTGACGGCGGTAATCGCATCTGGGTTGCGGTCTACCCCAGTGACTGAGTGACCAAGCGCAGCAAAGTGGCACATGTGGCGGCCGTGTCCGCAAGCCAAGTCCAGCACGCTGCAACCCGCTGACAAGAGGTGAGACCAATGGGCCACCCAGCTAGACGTGGGTTCTTGCCCGTGAAGCACAGTGCTCATTTCAAAAACATCCCCACACCTGATTAGCCAAAGTCAGCAAAAACTCGGGTTGTAAATACATGGACAGCACGCCCAACAACACAGTGATGCATACCAAGCCAATCAAAACTTGGCGAATCCACGGGGGTGAGAGCAGGCTCATTTCAAAACTCAAGCCGCTGCTGCGGTAGGCGCACGCTCAATGGCAGTCTCTTTCACAGGCAAATTCACCAAGGCGGCAAACACACCCAACGCAATTGAGATGTACCAAACGATGTCATAGCTGCCGGTCTTGTCATACAAGTAGCCGCCCAGCCAAACGCCCATGAAGCTGCCAATTTGGTGGCTGAAGAACACAAAGCCGCCCAGCATCGACAAATGCGCCACGCCAAAAATCTGAGCTACCACCGCGTTGGTGGGCGGTACTGTGGAGAGCCACAGCAAGCCCATCGTGGCCGAGAAGATGTACACGCTCATGGGGGTGAGTGGGGTTAACAAGAACAACACGATGGACACTGACCGCGCGAAGTAAATGAACGACAAAATTTTGCGCTTGGCCATGCGTTGGCCCAAGCTGCCAGAGATGTAGGTGCCAAAAACATTGAACAGACCAATCAGCGCCAAAGCAATGCTGGCCACTTCAGGCGACAAGCCTTGGTCTTTCAAATAACTGGGCATGTGCACGCCGATAAACACCACTTGAAAACCGCACACAAAGTAGCCTGCCATCAGCAGTTGAAAACTGCGGTAGCCCATGGCCTCATGCAACGCATGCATGATGGATTGTTCGCGGTGCGGCGTAGCTCCACCAGCAAAGCTAGGTTCACGCAAACCGTAGGCAAGGGGAATGACCAAAAGTGCCGCCATCGACAACCACACCAAAGCCTCTTGCCAACCAAAGGTGCTGATGAGGTAGCCCTCGGTGGGCACCATCAAAAACTGACCAAACGAGCCCGCCGCAGCGGCCACACCCATGGCCCACGAGCGCTTGGCTGCGCTCACGTTGCGGCCAATCACACCGTAAATTACGGCGTAAGTGGTGCCTGCTTGCGCAATGCCAATCAGCACACCAGCGGTGGCGGTAAATAGCGCAGGCGTCGACGAATACGCCATGCCCACCAAACCCAAGGCATACATGACCGCACACGTCACGATGACGCGGAAGGCCCCAAAGCGATCCGCCAACATGCCCGAGAAGATGCCGGCAAAACCCCAAGTCAGGTTTTGAATGGCGATGGCCATGGCAAAGCTTTCGCGTGTCCAGTCTTGGGCTTGGGTGATGGGTTGCAGCCACAGGCCAAAGCCGTGGCGCACGCCCATAGACAAGGTGACGATGGCGGCCCCGCAGGCTAGCACTTGCCACATGGGTAGGGTTTTGTGGGTGTGAGTCATAGGGTTGACTTTAACCAATGCGAGCTCAAACCGCTGCCACAGGGGTTTTGGGTGGTGACCCAGTTTCTCTTTTAATTTGCAAAAACCGTCAGTCTGTTGTTTTATACAGTATCAAATTTGAAGCTGTCTACAATGCCGCCCCATGGCAACAAAGCAACCCACTACACCGCCCCAGTATTCGGAAGGCTCGATTCGCGTTCTCAAAGGACTCGAACCCGTCAAGCAGCGTCCGGGCATGTACACCCGAACCGACAACCCCTTGCACATCATCCAAGAGGTGTTGGACAACGCGGCCGACGAAGCCTTGGCTGGTCACGGCAAGAAGATTTCCGTCACGCTGCACAGCGATGGCTCGGTCAGCATCGAAGACGATGGCCGCGGCATTCCGTTTGGCATGCACCCCGAAGAAAAAGCGCCTGTCATTGAACTGGTGTTCACGCGCTTGCATGCGGGCGGCAAGTTCGACAAAGGCTCCGGCGGCGCCTACAGCTTCTCTGGCGGTTTGCATGGCGTGGGCGTGAGCGTGACCAACGCGCTGGCCAAACGCATGGAAGCCACCAGCCACCGCGAAGGCCAAGTGGCCCGCTTGGTATTTGCGGGCGGCGACGTGGTGGAAAAACTCAGCACCCGCAAACAAGAATCAGGTGACCGCAAACAGGGCACCACCGTGCGTGTGTGGCCCGATGCCAAATACTTTGAATCCTCGGTCTTGCCCATGGGCGAACTGGTGCACTTGCTGCGCAGCAAAGCGGTGTTGATGCCCGGCGTGAGCGTGACGCTCATCAATGAGAAAAACAAAGAAACCCAAAACTGGCTCTACAAAGGCGGTTTGCGCGATTATCTGATGCAAACGCTCAACAGCGACCCTGTGATTCCTTTGTTTGAGGGCGAGGGCTACGCTGACAAAAACAGTGACAACTTTGCCGAAGGCGAGGGCGCAGCATGGGCGGTGGCCTTCACCGAAGACGGCCAACCCGTGCGCGAGAGCTACGTCAACCTGATTCCTACCAGCGCGGGCGGCACGCACGACAGTGGCTTGCGCGATGGTTTGTTCAACGCCGTCAAGAGCTTCATTGAGCTGCACGCCTTGCTGCCCAAGGGCGTCAAGCTGTTGCCGGAAGATGTGTTTGCCCGTGCCAGCTATGTGCTGAGCGCCAAGGTGTTGGATCCGCAGTTCCAAGGTCAAATCAAAGAACGTCTCAACTCACGCGATGCCGTGCGTTTGGTGTCGAGCTATGTGCGTCCCACCATGGAGCTGTGGCTCAACCAGCACGTTGAGTACGGCAAAAAGCTAGCCGAGTTGGCCATCAAGGCTGCACAAACGCGCCAACGCGCTGGCCAAAAAGTCGAGAAGCGTAAAGGCTCTGGCGTGGCCGTGTTGCCCGGCAAGTTGACCGATTGCGAAAGCCGCGACATCAGCCACAACGAAGTGTTCTTGGTCGAGGGCGACTCTGCGGGTGGCAGCGCCAAGATGGGCCGCGACAAAGAAAGCCAAGCCATCCTGCCCTTGCGAGGCAAGGTGCTCAACACCTGGGAAGTTGAGCGCGACCGCTTGTTTGCCAACAACGAAATTCACGACATTTCGGTGGCCATTGGGGTGGACCCACACGGCCCCAACGACAGCCCTGACCTGAGCGGTTTGCGCTACGGCAAGATTTGCATCTTGTCCGATGCGGACGTGGACGGCTCGCACATCCAAGTGCTGTTGCTCACCTTGTTCTTCCGCCACTTTCCCAAGCTCATCGAAGCGGGTCATGTGTTTGTGGCGCGTCCACCGCTGTTCCGAGTGGATGCACCCGCACGTGGCAAAAAGCCCGCCACCAAGGTGTATGCCTTGGACGAAGGCGAGCTCACCGCCATCCTCGACAAGTTGCGCAAAGACGGCGTGGCCGAGGGCAAGTGGAGCATCAGCCGTTTCAAGGGCTTGGGCGAGATGAGCGCCGAACAACTGTGGGACACCACCCTCAACCCCGACACCCGCCGCCTCATGCCTGTGCAGCTGGGTATGTTGGACTTTGCTGCCACCGAAGGTTTGATCACACAACTCATGGGCAAAGGCGAGGCCGCTGCACGCCGTGAACTGATGGAACTGCATGGCGATTCGATTGAGATTGACGTATGACCGATTTGTTAACCCCCGAACTGCCCACTGCTGACAACGACGGCGACATCGCGCTGGGCCACTACGCCCAACGCGCCTACCTTGAGTACGCGCTCAGCGTGGTCAAAGGCCGCGCCTTGCCCGATGTGTGCGATGGCCAAAAGCCCGTGCAGCGCCGCATTTTGTATTCCATGTCCCGTATGGGCTTGGGCTTCAACGGCAACTCGGGCGCCAAGCCCGTCAAATGCGCCCGCGTGGTCGGTGACGTGCTGGGCCGCTACCACCCCCACGGTGACAGCGCCGCCTACGAAGCCCTCGTGCGCATGGCGCAAGACTTTGCGCAACGCTACCCACTGATTGATGGTCAAGGCAACTTTGGTTCGCGTGACGGTGACGGCGCTGCCGCCATGCGCTACACCGAAGCCCGCTTGGCCAAAATTACTTCTCTGTTGTTGGACGAGATTGACGAAGGCACGGTGGACTTCCAGCCCAACTACGACGGCTCGACCGAAGAGCCCAAACAGTTGCCCGCTCGCTTGCCATTTGCCTTGCTCAACGGTGCCAGCGGTATTGCGGTGGGGATGGCCACTGAAATTCCAAGCCACAACCTGCGCGAAGTGGCTGATGCGTGCGTGGTCCTCATCAAATCACCCAAGCTGAGCGACGAAGAGCTGATGCAAATCTTGCCCGGCCCCGATTACCCCGGTGGCGGCCAAATCATCAGCAGCGCGTCTGACATCGCCGATGCGTACCGCACAGGCCGTGGTTCACTCAAAGTGCGCGCCCGCTGGGTGATTGAAGACTTGGCCCGTGGTCAATGGCAATTGGTGGTCAACGAACTGCCACCCGGCGTAAGCAGCCAACGCGTGTTGGAAGAGATTGAAGAACTCACCAACCCCAAGGTCAAAACGGGCAAGAAGGCGCTGAGCGCTGAGCAAACCCAACTCAAAGCCACCGTGCTGGCCGTGTTGGACGTGGTGCGCGATGAGTCGAGCAAAGATGCGCCGGTGCGCTTGGTGTTCGAGCCTAAAACCAGCCGCATTGAGCAGCAAGAACTCATCACCACCTTGCTGGCGCACACCAGCTTAGAAACCTCGTCGTCCATCAACCTCACCATGGTGGGCATTGACGGCCGCCCTGTGCCCAAGTCGTTGCGCGACATGCTGACAGAGTGGATTGAGTTCCGCTCGGCCACCATCCTGCGTCGCTCGCAGCACCGCTTGAACAAAGTGCTGGACCGCATCCACATCTTGGAAGGTCGCCAGTTGGTGTTGCTCAACATCGACGAGGTGATTGCCATCATCCGTCAAAGCGACGAGCCCAAGCTGGCGCTGATGGAGCGCTTCAAACTCAGCGAACGACAAGCCGAAGACATCTTAGAAATTCGCCTGCGTCAGCTGGCGCGTTTGGAAGCCATCAAGATTGAGCAAGAGCTCAAAGAGTTGCGTGACGAACAAGCCAAGTTGGAAGACATCGTGGGCAACCCATCGGCGCTGCGCCGCTTGATGGTGAAAGAAATTGAAGCCGACGCCAAAACCTTTGCCGATCCACGTCGCACGCTGATTCAAGAAGAGAAAAAAGCGGTGGCCGAAGTCAAGGTCATTGACGAACCCGTCACCGTGGTGGTTTCTGAAAAAGGCTGGGTGCGTGCACGCACCGGCCACGGCCACGAAGCCAGCGCGTTTGCTTTCAAGTCGGGCGACGGCTTGTATGGCACGTTTGAGTGCCGCACGGTCGACATCTTCATCGCGTTTGGCTCGAACGGTCGCGTCTACAGCGTGCCCGTGTCGGCCTTGCCCGGCGCTCGCGGTGACGGCCAGCCCGTGACCACCTTAGTTGATTTGGAATCAGGCACCCAGTTGCTGCACTACGTGGCTGGACCCGCTGGCGCGACGTACCTGCTCAGCAGCTCGGGCGGCTATGGTTTCATGGCCAACATTGAGCACATGATTTCACGCAACAAAGGCGGTAAGGCTTTCATTACCGTGGGCGAGGGCGAAACCGTGTGTCGTCCATCCCCTGTCAGCGGTGGCTCAGGTGCGCAGCCTTTGGCACCTGCCACGCATGTGGCTTGCGCGTCGACGGGCGGCCGCTTCTTGACCTTTGAGTTGTCTGAACTCAAATCCATGGAAAAGGGTGGTCGCGGCTTGATGCTGATTGACCTTGAAGCCAAAGACACCTTGGCTGGTGCAGCTGCGTACACCCGCAGCGTGCGCATCGAAGGCATTGGTCGTGGTGGCAAAGTGCGCGAAGAAACGCTAGAAATTCGCAGTTTGAACAACGCCAAGGCGGCACGCGCCAAGAAGGGCAAAGTGGCGGACTTGGGCTTTAAGCCGAATGCGGTGGTGCGGGTGGAGTGACGCACAACTTTCCAAATAGAAACGGCCCTTGCTTGCAAGGGCCGTTTTCATTTCGCAAATAAAAAAGCGACTCAACGAGCCGCTTTTTTGTGGGTGCCGAAAATTAAGCTTTGGCTTTTTCTTTGCTGGCTGCCGCTGGGGTAGCGCCGTCTGTAGGTGCTGCCTCTTTCTTGGGAGGGCTGCAGTCAAAGCACACAAACATGGATGAACCCAAGATGCGCTTGAACGAACCGTTGTTGCGGGGCTTGTGAACGCCGCACTTGATGCAGCTCATGGTGTCGCCGGTGCGGCCTAGGCCTTCGAAGGGTGAACCGCCTTTTTTCGACTTGTAGCGCAAACCATCGTTGGAGATTTCTGTTTTTTCTGGGCGTGACATTCGTTGTAGTTCTCGAGGCAAAGATGATATTTTCGCAAATTTATCAACCGTTCTGCGAAGCAGCCCTCAAAAACCTCAAAATTCACCTCAAAAATCGCTTCGAAAACCTCAAAACACTAGGGCCAATGCGTTTTGAGAGGGCTTGGCGGTGTTTGGCAAACAGCACATAAGCGGGTTGCAGCACCGGTATCAGCCAGCGGCGCGATAGCAGCCACGCCAAAACAGGCAGTTTGGCCAGTCGATAGGCGGTGGCAAAAACAGGCACGCCCACCAGCACTTGGCCATCGGCGGTGCGGCCATGAATCTGCGCCATGGCTGCTTCGCACGAAATGTTGTGACCCGCGGCCTCAAAGCCTGTTTGGGTAACGTCGACAAAAGCCAACTGGCCCTGCGCATTGCGACTTTGCAAAAACTCCACCTCGGCCACGCACAGCGGGCATTGGCCATCGTAATACATCGTCAGTTCGGGTGTGGTGGTTGTGGTTTGCATTGGGACGTAGGCTAGCACGGTCGCACAGGGCAGGGCTTGCCAAGGGGTAATCGGGCAGAATTCAACGCATGACCCAAGCCTGTTTTGATACCGCTACAACCGCTACAACCGCTGCACAGCGTGTCGCTCATGCCTTAGAAGGCGCAGCCAGCCCTGCTGCGCAACATGTGTTCACGAAGCTCTACGCCGATGCCGCACGCGCCACTGCGCAGCAAAGCGATGCAGAGGCACAAGCAGGCCGCCGCCTAGGCGCCTTGCACGGCGTGTGCCTCACCCTCAAAGACAACATCGACGTGGCGGGCGAAACCACTAGGGCCGGTGGCGTGGTGTGCGCAGGCGAAGCGCCTGCATTGCATGACGCCCCTGTGGTGCAACGCTTGCGCGAGGCAGGTGCGGTGGTGCTAGGCAAAACCAATATGAGCGAGTTTGCGTTTTCGGGTGTGGGCATCAACCCACACCACGGTACGCCGACTAACCCCGCTGATGCGACACACGCGCGTGTTCCCGGCGGCTCGTCATCGGGGGCGGCGATGTCGGTGGCCTTGGGGCTGGCCGAGGTGGGCATTGGCACAGACACGGGCGGTTCCATTCGCATTCCTGCTGCGCTATGTGGGCTGGTGGGCTTTAAGGCCACGCAAGCGCGTATTCCGTGCACAGGCGTGATGGAGCTGTCACGCACGCTGGACACGGTGGGCAGCATCACCCGCTCGGTGCGCGCGTGTTTGGGGGTAGATGCGGTGCTGTCGCAGCAAGCTTTGCCCGCCGATGCCACAGAGTTGCGCGGCCTGCGTTTTGCCGTGCCGCAAACCTTGATGATGGACGATGTAGATGCCACCGTGGCCCAAGCTTTTGCGCGCACCTTGCAACGCATCAGCAAGGCGGGCGCGCAGGTGGTGGAGATACCGTTTGCAGCGCTGGGTGATATTGCCGCACTCAGCATGCCTGGTGGTTTTTCGCCCATCGAAAGTTACGCCGCACACCATGCCCGCCTAGAGCGCGGCGCTCACCAAATTGATCCCCGTGTGGTAGCCCGCATGATGTTGGGCAAGGGTATCAGCGCACAAGACTACTTAGCGCTGCACAACCGTCGCCACGCGTGGATCGCTGCTGCCCAACAAACGTTGCACAGTTTTGATGCCATGTTGTGCCCTACCGTGCCGATGGTTGCGCCGTTGACCGAGCCCTTGCTCAGAGACGATGAGGCGTTTTTCAAAGTGAACCGTTTGCTGCTGCGTAATCCTTCTGCCATCAACTACATGGACGGCTGCGCATGGAGCTTGCCATGTCATGTAGCGGGCGAGTTACCTGTGGGCTTGATGGTGTCGGGCTTGGCAGGTCAAGACGCGCATTTGGCGCGTGTGGCCTTGGCTTTAGAAAACTTAATGAATTCTTTACATGCTTAGAACACAATCTAAGTATTGAGAGAAAGAGAGCACGCTATGACTTCTAAATTTCGCACATTGGCTTTGAGCTTGTTGTTGGCTGTAACAGCGGGCGCAGCGATGGCGCATGGTCCATATGGCGGTTACCGTGGTGGCTACCGAGGTGATTATTTCTGGGGACCTGCGTTGGTGGGCGGAGCCATTGTGGGCACATCCATTTATTTATCGCGTCCTGTGCAGCCATCGACCGTCATCATCACCAGCCCACCTGCGGTGGTGATGAGCAACCCCCAGCCCACGCAGTGGGTAAACAGTCAGCCTGTGCAGCAACCTGTTGAGGCGTACTACTGTCGCGAAACAGGCCAGTACTTTCCGATGGTGCAAACCTGTGTCAGTCCTTGGTTGGTGGTGGTGCGCTAACGGTTCGCCAAGCTGTCATCCATTTGGAATGGCCGCGCGTTGTAGAGCTACCTTTTCATAAAGAGAGTTTTCTATGAAACGCTTTTCTACCTTGTTGGCTTGTTTGTTTGCCTTTGCTGTGGTCTTGCCCGCGCAAGCGGATGGCCGTGGGCATGGTGGATATGGTGGATATGGTGGCGGTCACGGGGGTTATGGCCACAACTACGGCGGTCATGGTTATGGTGGTCACTACCGTGGCGCTAGCAACTATTGGCTGGCCCCCGTGTTGGGCGCTGCGTTGGTGGGTAGCGTGGTGTATGCCGCCAGTACGCCCAGCTATGTCATGCCGCAAACAGTGGTGGTGCAACAGCAATATGCACCGCCTAGCCGTGTGGCGTACTTCTGTCCGACAGCGCAGCAGTACTACCCCAACGTGCCCACCTGCCAAGTGCCTTGGCAGCCTGTGAATTACTAACAAAGTCACTCAAACAAAAAGCCGGGCTAGCCCGGCTTTTTGTTGTGCGTTACGCGCGTCACTGAAACGCGTGAATCACATGGCTAAAGCGTTACGACTTCTTTATGGCCCAAGCGGTTGGAATAACGCACTTTACCGCCTGTGGTTTCCAACTCCACGCGCGCGCTGCGGCCCGCGTACACATGGTGTTTGAGCCACTCCAGTTCTTGCTTCATTTCTGCGTCGCCAGCCACCACACGGCTCCAGCAGCGCAGCTCGGCAGACCAGCGGTAGTTGCGGGCTTTGAGTTTGTCTTTGGTCTCAAAAGGGGAGTTGATGGCATATACCTTTTGCTGCGGCTGGTTCAGCGTCAGCAGCACCGCGAGCAGGGCAGTTTGTTGGCTTTGCGGCAACACTTGGTTGAGCAGTTCTAGCAAGGCCCAGCAATCGGCTTCAGCGCGGTGAGCTTCGTAAAAGTAGCCTTGGGTGCTGAGCAAATATTCCAGCTTGGCTGAGCCAAAACCTTCTTCGCGCCAGTCGATGTCTTTGATGCTGCACGCCCAGTTGAGTTGTTCAAACAAGGGCCAGCGGGCTTCCACAAATGGACGGTCAAATGCAGCGTTGTGGGCAATGACCACGTCTACGTTTTTCAAAAACTCAGCCACGCGGGCGTCGTCAATACGGTGGCCTTTCACCATCTCGTCGGTGATGTGATGCACGGCAATGGTGGCGGGAGGAATGGCAAAGCCAGGGTCTTCTAGCTCGTCCAGTACATCCACCACGCGGTAAACCACACCTGTGACGGGGTCGAATTCAAAGGCCAGCATGCCCAGTTCAATCACTCGGTCTTGGGCCACGTCAAAGCCGGTGGTCTCGGTGTCGAGCACGATGCCTTTGCTGAGCTTTTGGCCGGGAGCGGGGGTGTTGAATACACGGCCAGGCACGAGGCGGCGAAGCACGCGGTAGTCTGGATGTTGTTCGAGTTGTTGAGCGAGTTGTTCGATGTCTTGAGTCATGGGGCAATGTTAAGCGTGGTCGGCCTGTGTGGCGTTGCGTTTGGCAATGGCGCCTGACAAAAAGATACCCATGGCCCAAACCACCAAAGCATCAGCGCCCAAAATTAACGGTGAGTTGAAGTGGCTCAACAGTTCAGCCAACACCAACACGCCAAGCGATTGACCTAAAAACAAAAAGCCAGCAAACAGCGTCACACCTGTGCCGCGCGCGGTGGGCACCATTTGCGTGGCCTTGGCTTGCATGGTGTTGTGAAACATGGCAAAGCCAAACCCCGCCACAAAGCAAGAGGGCAGCGCCAGTTGCCACCAAGGTGCAAACGCAATCACCAAGAACGCGGCGCCAAAGCTCATGCCGCCGTAACGCGCCAAGCCCACTTCTCCAAAACGTCGAATGGTGATTTTGGCCGTCGCCATATAAGCCATACCGCCCAGCCCAAAGAGTGCCGTTGTTCCGCCTGCCAATGTGAGTGAGATGTGGTGCACCTGATGCAAGTGCGCTGCTGTCACGGCCAGCACGCCAAACACGGTGGCACCTTCAATCAAGGTGATGCTCAGAAAGGTGCGCGCCCATGGGTTATTCGCTACTTGTTGCAGTTGTTTGAAAAACCCAGTGGGCGCATGTGTTGGGTGCGCGATGGGGTCCAAATGTTTGAGCTGTTGGCCAAGCAAAAGACTCACGGTGGCAAAAGCGGTGGCCATCAGTGCAAACGCCCAGCGCCAACCCAAGGTGTCGGTCAGCAGCCCGCCAAACAACTGGCCAGCCGTGATGCCCAGCATGGTGCCCAAACCCACACGGGCCAAGGTTTCTTGGCGGTGCTCGTAATGCACCACATCGCCCACCCACGCCAATGAGAGCGGGATGATGGCGGCTGCCGCCAGGGCTGTGCCGACACGCGCGGCCACGAGAAATGTCAAGTCTGAACTGAGTGCCGACAACACACTGCCCGCGCTGCAACCGATGGTGGCCAGCATGACGACGCGGTACTTACCCAAGCGGTCACCCACGGGGCCATAAAAGAGCTGCATCACACCGTAAGCGATGGCGAAGAATGAAATCACCCGCGATGCCTCACTGATGGGCGCATCGAAGACGCGCGACAGTTCGGGCAGCATGGGGTCGCAAATGCGCTGCAAGGCCATGCTGCAAAACGTGGCCAACGACAACAAAAAAATCGCCCGACGGGTCGTGGGCGATAGGGCGTGTGGGGAGGACGTGTTTGTTTTCAAATCGCCCTGACTTTACCCGTTAGCCGCGTTGAATGTTGTCGCTTGTAAGTCAAAGTCGAAAATTACTAGATGACGGTTTAGCATTGGCACTATGAAATTTTTTGTGTCTTTGTTAATTGGTTTGTTGAGTGGGGTGTGTTCATGGGCTTGGGCGCAACCTAACCAAGCCGTCATGACGGCTGAGGTGTTGGGCGTGTACTTCACGCCGCCCGCCAATGCTGCGGCGGCCATCGTCAAAGCGATTGATGACAGTGAGCGCGAAGTTTTGGTGCAAGCCTATGGCTTCACCCATAACGCGATTGCGCAAGCCTTGGTGCGTGCGCATCAACGCGGTGTGACGGTGCGTGTGCTGCTAGACCAAAAGAGCGACACCTCAAACCGTTACGTCATTGGGGTGTTGACCGATGCACAAATTGAACTGCGTGAAGACGGCAAACACGCCATTGCTCACAACAAAGTGATGGTGATTGACCAAACCATCGTCATCACGGGCAGTTTCAATTTCACCAACTCGGCAGCCACCCGCAATGCTGAGAATTTCTTGGTGCTGAAATCGGCCGACTTGGCCGAAAGATACCGCTTGCAATGGCAAAACCATTGGGCGCATGGCGTTGAGTAAAGGTTTGAAAAGCAGATTTAGTCTGCCAGCTCTAAAAATGCACCATTTCGGCGCAAAACGCTTGCCAGCGGGAAACTAGTCTCTAAAATACGCCTCATGCTGCACTGCAACATAACTTTAGCCAAGTGGCCAGGTTCAGAGCAGTTTGACCATCCTTTTATTATTTTGGAGATTTGAAATGACTTTGACACCTGAACAAGTAATCGCCGCGAACAAAGCCAACTTGGAAACTTTGGTGGGTTTGACCAACAAAGCTTTCTCTGGCGTGGAACAACTCATCGAGTTGAACTTGGCTGCTGCGAAAAGCACTTTGGCTGATTCACAAAAACAAACCAACGCCGCTTTGAGCGTGAAAGACGCACAAGAGTTGTTGGCTTTGCAAGCCAGCCTGTTCCAGCCTTTGGCTGAAAAAGCTGTGGCCTACAACCGTCACTTGGTTGAAATCGCCACCGGTACTGGTTCACACTTCCAAGGTCACGTGGAATCTAAAGTGGCTGAAGCTCAAAAAGCTTTCCACGCCATGGTGGACAACGCTGCTAAAAACGCACCTGCTGGTTCCGAAGCCGCTGTGGCCGCATTCAAAACTGCAGTTGCCGCTGGTAACAACGCTTTGGAATCTGTGCAAAAAGCTGTCAAGCAAGCCACTGATGTTGCTGAAGCCAACTACAAAAACCTGACTGAAACTGCTTTGAAAACAGCCAAACCTGCTGCTAAGAAGCGTTAATTTTTAAGGTCCTCCAAGACCACTGAAACGGCTCCTTCGGGGGCCGTTTTTCTTATGTGCTGAGGTGTTGCCGGACAGGTTCTAATATCGGTTCAAAACACAGGAGAGCAGCGGTGGATCAAGTAGACGGTGTGGTGATTGGGGCAGGTGTGGTGGGCTTGGCTGCGGCGCGTGCTTTGATTCAGGCTGCTCCAGAAACTGCGCGCGAGTGGTTGGTGTTGGAAGCGGCGGACGCCATTGGCACGGGCACTAGTTCACGCAACAGCGAAGTCGTTCACGCAGGCATTTACTACCCGCAAGGTTCGCTCAAAGCCACGTTGTGCGTGCAAGGTCGCGACATGCTGTATGCGTATGCGACAGAGCGCGGTGTGTCGTACCAGCGCTGTGGCAAATTGATCGTGGCGACACATGTGGACCAACTGCCTGCACTGCATGCCGTTTTGCAAAAGGCCCACGCCAATGGCGTGACTGATGTGGTTCTGCTCAGCGCCGAACAAGCGCAAGCGATGGAGCCCGCGCTGTCATGCGTGGCGGCCTTGCATTCACCCAGCACGGGCATTGTGGACAGTCACGGTTTGATGCTGAGTTTGCAAGGTGATTTTGAAAATGCAGGCGGCATCGTGGCTTTGAATTCGCCTGTTGCTTCAGCCGTGTGTCGCGACGATGGCATCGTGCTGCGCATGGCCGATGGCTCGGAGTTGTTGGCGCAAACGGTGGTGAACGCCGCTGGGTTGACGGCGCCTTGGCTGGCGAAACGCTTTGAAGGTTTGGCCGCGCAGCATGTACCGCAGGCTTACTTCGCCAAAGGCAACTATTTCACGCTGTCAGGCAAGTCCGCGTTTTCGCGTTTGATTTATCCCGTGCCCGAAGCTGCTGGTTTGGGGGTGCACTTGACGCTTGACCTGGGCGGCCAAGCCAAGTTTGGTCCTGATGTGCAATGGGTGGACAGCCCAGATGATTTGGTGGTGTCCACCGAGCATGAGCAAGCGTTTTACGACGCCGTACGCAAGTATTGGCCGGCCTTGGGTGACGGTGCGTTGCAAGCAGGCTATGCGGGTATTCGCCCCAAAATATCTGGCCCCAACGACGAAGCCGCTGATTTTTGTATCCAAGGCCCAGACGTGCATGGCGTGAAAGGCTTGGTGAATTTGTTTGGCATTGAGTCGCCAGGTTTGACGAGTGCGCTTGCAATTGGTGATGCGGTGGTTCAGGCCTTGCAGTAAAGTTGCGCGCATGAATAAACGCTTGTTTTTGAGTGCCTGTATCGCGCCCTTGTTGGTGGCGTGCTCGTCACTGTCACGCAAGACGTCATCAACATCGCAAAGCTACCCCAACAACCCCGTCAAGCGCCAAGACATCGTCATGCAAGCCATGGCCATGCTTGACCGTGGCTACACCTATGGCGGCAAAAAACTCCACACAGGTTTTGACTGTTCGGGCTTGGTGAGCTTTGTGTACAAAGAGTCCGCTGGCATTGCGATCAAAGGCAGCGCGGCACAAATGGCAGAGGCTGCACGTCCCGTCAATGCATCACAGGCCCATCCCGGTGACTTGGTATTTTTCAACACCTTGGGCAGTCCGTTTTCCCATGTGGGCATCTACATCGGCGACGGCAAATTTGTGCACGCAGCCAACGAGCGAACCGGTGTGAAAACCGAGCGCTTGAGCCATAGCTATTGGTCAAAGCGCTTTGAAGGTTATCGCACGGTTTTTGCCTGAGGTTGGGCCGTAGGCCAGTTTGCTTCTCGCACGGAGTTATCCGTCATGAAAGTTTGTGAGTTATTTGGCGCGGTCGCGAATGGCCAATGCAGCCTCTTTCACGAGTGCTGGACCTTTGTAAATTAACCCGGTGTAAATTTGCACCACGTCCGCACCTGCGTTGATTTTCGCGACGGCATCGGCACCGCTCAAGATGCCGCCCACGCCGATGATGGGGAAGTTGGGGCCCATCGCCGCACGCAACTGGCGAATCACTTCGTTGCTTTTCTCAAACACGGGTGCGCCAGAGAGGCCGCCTGTTTCGTCGGCGTGTGACATGCCTTGCACTGCGTCGCGTGCGATGGTGGTGTTGGTGGCAATCACGCCCCAAGATGGCGTGCCTTCGTGCACACAGTGGCGTTTCAACGTGGCTGCAATCACCGCAATTTGGTCGCTGTCCAAATCGGGCGCAATTTTGATGAACACAGGCACTTGCTTGTTATGTTGCTGAGCCAGCTCCCCGCGGCGTTTGGCGAGTGTGCCAATCAGCGCATCCAAGGCTTCATCGCTTTGCAGCTCACGCAGGTTTTTGGTGTTGGGGCTAGAGATGTTCACCGTCACATAGTCGGCATGTGGGTACACGCCGTTCAGGCAAATCAGGTAGTCGTCCACCGCGTTCTCAATGGGTGTGACCGCGTTCTTGCCAATATTCAGGCCCAGCAGCATGGGTGTGTCGCTGCGTTTACGACGAAACTGTGCTTGTTGCACGTTGGTCAAAAACACATCGAGGCCTTCGTTGTTAAAGCCTAGGCGGTTAATCAATGCGTTGGCTTGCGGCAAACGGAACATGCGGGGTTTGGGATTGCCAGGCTGCCCCTTGGGTGTGACGGTGCCAACTTCGACAAAGCCAAAACCCATCGCGGCCAAACCGTCAATGCAGTGCGCGTTTTTGTCCAAACCAGCGGCCAAGCCCACACGGTTGGGAAAATTCAAACCTGCCAATTGCACCGGGTCTTGCACGCGCTCTTGGCAGTAAGCCCAAGCCAGCGGCGTGTTTTGCGTGCGGGCCAGCATGGCCAGCGTGTGCTCATGGGCGGTTTCGGCGTCCATGGCAAACAAGAACGGACGGGCGAGTGAGTAGGGCAGTAACGACATGGATAATCTCAGACTTTGAAAAACTTCTTTGCTGGATTTTCGCCGATGAGCACCCCTACTTTCACCCAAGATGAATTGAAAACTTTGGTCGGCCAAGCCGCGCTCCAATACGTGGTGCCCGGCGAGGTAGTGGGCGTGGGCACAGGCTCCACCGTCAACAAATTCATCGACGCGCTGGCCAGCATGAAAGACCAAATCAAGGGCGCGGTGTCTAGCTCGGTGGCTTCCACCGAACGCCTACAAGCCTTGGGCATCCCCGTGTTTGATGCGACTGAGGTGGAGAGCTTGTCGGTCTACATCGACGGTGCAGACGAAATCGACCACCAAGGCCACATGGTCAAAGGTGGTGGCGCTGCGTTGACCCGCGAAAAAATTGTGGCTGCCCAATCCAAGATGTTTGTGTGCATTGCCGATGAAAGCAAACTGGTCGATGCACTGGGCGCGTTTCCCTTGCCGGTCGAAGTCATTCCCATGGCCACTGCGCGCGTGATGCGCCAGTTCGCCGCCATGGGCGGCAGCGCCAAAGTGCGTTTGAAAGACGGTCAACCGCTGGTGACTGACAACGGCCAACACATCGTCGATGTGACGGGCTTGAACATCACCGACCCACTGAAGTTTGAGTCAGACGTGAACCAATGGCCGGGGGTGGTGACCGTGGGTGTGTTTGCCCATCAAAAAGCGCAAGTGTGTTTGTTGGGTACATCCACCGGCGTGAAGACGCTGAAGTTTTGAAAAGCCTAGGCACTTCTTATCGGGCTTTGGTGCTGGGTGCATCAGGTGCACTGGGGAGTGCTTTTGTTGAGGCCTTGCAGGCCGATGCAGCATGCGTCGAAGTAGTTGGCTTGTCGCGCATTTCGCAACCTGCTTTTCACTTAGAAGACGAGGCCAGCATGGCCGCTGCGGCTGCTGCGCTGGCCGCCCAATCTCAAGGCCCGTTTCACCTCATCATCGACGCCACAGGCGCACTCACCATCGACGGGCAGGGACCAGAAAAACACATGGGCGCACTCAACGCCACGCAGCTGGCCCGTGCGTTTGAAGTCAACACCATTGGCCCCGCGTTGCTACTCAAACACTTCGTACCTTTGCTCACCACCGAGCAGCGCAGCATCTACGCCAAGCTGTCGGCACGTGTGGGCAGCATCAGCGACAACGGCAAAGGCGGTTGGTATGGCTACCGTGCAGCCAAAGCGGCACTGAACATGGTGCTTCAAACCGCAGCGATTGAAGCCGCCCGCAAACGCCCACAAATCGTAGTGGCTGCCATGCAGCCGGGCACAGTGGCATCCAATTTGTCAGCGCCGTTTGTGCCTGCGCAAGACTGCTTCACACCCGCGCAATCGGTGGCGGGTTTACTCAGTGCTTTGGATGAGTTGCCTGCGCAAGCCGCTGCGCACTTTGTGGACTACAAAGGCGCAGCGATTCCTTGGTGATGCTTAATGTGCGGCACTCATGCCTTGGTGGCGCAGCAAAGCATCCAGCTGAGGCTCGCGGCCACGGAAGGCTTTGAACGATTCCATCGCAGGGCGGCTACCGCCGACTTCCAAAATGGTTTCGCGGTAGCGGCGGCCCGTGTCAATGCTGGGTTCGCCAGACGCGCCTGCGGTTTCTTCAAACGCAGCATAGGCATCAGCGCTCAGTACCTCAGCCCACTTGTAACTGTAGTAGCCCGCTGCATAGCCGCCTGCAAAGATGTGGCTGAAGGTGTGCAGCGTGCGACCCCATGCAGGGCTTTGCAACACGGCCACTTCGGCACGCACATCACGCAGCACTTGCATGAAGTCTTGGGCTTTCTCGCCGTCTGTGTGCAGCAGCATGTCCACGAGCGAGAACTCGATTTGGCGCAGCGTTTGCAAACCGCTTTGGAAGTTTTTGGCGGCCAGCATTTTGTCGAACAGATCGCGTGGCAATGGCTCGCCTGTGTCGACGTGCGCGGTCATGTGGCGCAACACGGGCCACTCCCAGCAGAAGTTTTCCATGAACTGGCTGGGCAGCTCCACCGCATCCCACTCCACACCGCTGATGCCCGAGACATCGCGTTCGTTCACTTGCGTGAGCATGTGATGCAAGCCGTGGCCGCATTCGTGGAAGAGGGTGATCACGTCATCGTGCGTGAGCAGTGGTGGCTTGTCGCCCACGGCCTCTGAGAAATTGCACACAAGGTGCGCCACGGGCGTTTGCAACGTACCTGTGTCGGGGCGTAGCCAACGTGCACGAACATCGTCCATCCACGCGCCGCCGCGCTTGCCTGCGCGTGCGCCTGGGTCAAGGTAGAACTGGCCCACCAGCTGTCCCGCGCGCTCAATGCGGTAGAACTCCACCGCCGGATGCCATACAGGTGCTTGATCGCGGCGAATGCTCACCTCAAACAACGTCTCCACAATCTTGAACAAACCGGCCAACACCTTGGGCGCCGTGAAGTACGGTTTGACTTCTTGCTCGCTGAAGGCATAGCGTGCTTCTTTGAGCTTCTCGCCGATGTACGGCCAGTCCCACGGTTGTGGGTCTTGCAGGTTGAGGTGTTCAGCAGCGAAGGCGCGCATCTCGGTCACGTCTTTTTCGGCGTAAGGACGGGCGCGTTTGGCGAGGTCGCGCAAAAAGTGCATCACCTCGGCGGGCGACTGCGCCATCTTGGCCGCCAACGACACCTCGGCGTAGTTGGCATAGCCCAAGAGCTGTGCTTCTTCTTGGCGCAGGGCCAAAATTTCTTTCACCCACGGTGTGTTGTCTTGTTTGGTTTTGCCGTTTTGCACCGCTTCCGATTGGTCGGATGCGCGTGTGGCGTAAGCACGGTACAACTTTTCACGCAAAGCCGAGCTGTGCGCGAACTGCATGACGGGCAGGTAGCACGGCATTTTCAAATTCAACTTGTGGCCAGCCACACCATCCTTCTCAGCCGCAGTGCGCGTGGTTTGCAACACATCGTCCGGCACGCCGGCCAACTCTTCTGCGGTGACGATGGCTGACCATTGGTCGGTCGCGTCGAGCACGTTCTCACTGAACTTTTGGCTCAACTCGGCTTGGCGTTCTTGAATGGACGCAAAACGTTCTTTGGCCGCACCCACCAACTCGGCGCCCGACAACACAAAGTTGCGCATGGCCAAGGTGTGAGCGTGTTTTTGCTCGGCATTCAAGCGGGTCACATCAATGGCTTTGTACTTGGCATACAAGCGCTCGTCTGCGCCTAGGCGTGTGTAGAACTCGGTCACGCGTGGCAATGCTTCGGTGTAGGCCGCGCGCAACTCAGGTGTATCGGCCACAGAGTGCAAATGGCTCACAGCACCCCAAGCGCGGCTGAGTTTTTCGGTGGCCACATCCAACACAGCAGCAATCGCTTTCCACTCCGCGGGGAAGTCAGCTGCCGTGACTTTTTCTAATGCGGCATCTGCTGCTGGCAAAAGCTGGTCAAGTGCAGGCGCGATGTGCGCAGGTTGGATGGCATCGAACAGTGGGTGATTTGAAAAATCGAGAAGCGGATTGTTCAATGACATGCAAAACTTTCAAGAAATAGATGACCGAAATTTTCGGCATACCCAGCACCGTCGCCAAGCTGAGTGGTCAGCGCTTGATGCAGCGACATTCGCCCCGCGAGGATCGCGGCCGCTCAGCTTGACAGAGCGAGCATCAACGCGCAACAAACGCAAAAGCTCAATGCTTCTCAGATAAGGCCCGTTGCGCCGATTCCAAGGTGTTGACCAGCAGCATTGTGATGGTCATCGGTCCCACCCCACCCGGCACAGGGGTGATGTAGCCGGCCACTTCTTTCACACCGTCAAAGTCCACATCGCCGCACAGCTTGCCTTCATCGTTGCGGTTCATGCCTACATCCAGCACCACCGCGCCAGGTTTGACCATGTCGGCCGTCAACACATTGCGTTTGCCCACCGCAGCCACGATGACGTCGGCTTGCAAGGTGAGGGCTTTCAGATTTTGCGTACGCGAGTGTGCCACCGTCACCGTGGCATCTTGTTGCAACAGCATCAAAGCCATGGGCTTGCCCACGATGTTGCTGCGGCCAATCACCACCGCGTGTTTGCCCTTGAGGTCGTAACCAATGCTCTCCAACATCTTCATGCAACCATACGGTGTGCAAGGCCAAAAGCCAGGCATGCCGGTCATCAAGGCACCGGCGCTGGCGATGTGAAAGCCGTCCACGTCTTTGGCAGGGCTGATGGCTTCAATCACTTTTTGCGCGTCGATGTGCGCCGGCAAGGGCAGTTGCACCAAGATGCCGTGAATGGACGAGTCGTTGTTGAGCGCTTCCACGCGGGCCAGCAAGTCGGCCTCGGTCATGGTGGCTTCGTATTTTTCGAGAACAGAGTGCAAGCCTGCATCTTCGCAAGCCTTGACCTTGTTGCGTACATATACCTGGCTGGCTTGGTTGTCGCCCACCAGTACCACGGCCAAGCCGGGTGTCAAACCCTTTGCTTTCAAGGCGGCTGTGTCGGCGGCTACTTGGGCGCGCAGTTGTTTGGAGAGGGCGTTGCCGTCAATCAGTTGTGCAGTCATGGTCTTGTGTATACAGAGGAGAAGTTGAATTGAAAACGCCCGTGAGACACGGGCGTTAAAAGGGTGAGCAAACGTGCTGCCTGATTAGGCTTTAGCAGCGTTTTGTCCGAGTGCGGTTTTCAGCAAGTCGGCCACCGTGTTGGCATTGAGCTTTTCCATGATGTTGGCGCGGTGCGCTTCCACGGTTTTGATGCTGATGCCGAGGTCGTCTGCAATTTGCTTGTTCAAACGGCCGGCCACGATGCGCTCCAACACTTGGGCTTCGCGGGTGGTCAGCTTGGCCATCAGTGCGTCGCGGCTGGCGGCTTGTTGTGATTCGGCGAAGGACGTGGTGGCTTGGGCCAACATGCGTTCAACCAAATTTACCAAAGCGGTTTCGTCGAAAGGTTTTTGGATGAAGTCCATCGCACCTTTTTTCATGGTGTCCACGGCCATAGGTACATCGCCGTGACCGGTGATGAACACGATGGGCAAAGGAGACTTGCGCTCGACCAAACGGTCTTGCAGTTCGAGGCCTGTCATGCCACCCATGCGGATATCCACAATCAAACAAGCCACTTCGCGTGGGTCGTAACGGCTGAGGAACGTTTCGGCTGAATCGAAGCAGCGAACGCGGTAATCCTTGCCCTCTAACAACCATTGCAAGGAATCACGTACAGCCTCGTCGTCGTCCACAACGTAGACCGTACCTTTTTTGGGAATTAAACTCATCAAAAAACTCCAACCTATCGGACCGGTATCCAGAAGGAAAATCGGCAGCCCGTTATTTCCTCAGCATTGTAGAGGTTCTCAGCCTTCATTCGGCCTTGGTGCGACTCGACGATGGAGCGGCACAAATTCAGGCCAATGCCCATGCCTTCTGACTTGGTGGAGAAGAAGGCTTCAAACAAACGTTCCATCACCTCTGGCGGCAAGCCTCGCCCTGTGTCAGTGACTGAAAACTCAACCACAGGTTGGCCTTCTTCGCTGCGTGGTAATACCTTTAGTTCCACATCGCGGCGTGTGAGCGGGCGCTGGGCAAGATCAATTGACTCTGCGGCATTGCGCAACAAATTCACCAACACTTGCTCAATCAAGATGGGGTCCACGTTTACCGCGGGTAAGCGCGCCGCGACCACTTGAGTCAGGCGCACCTGTCGTCGGCGCATTTCAATGCCAGCCAATTCCACGGCCTCTGCCACCATGGCAGTCACATCGGATAGGGTGCGGTTGGGCTCGCTGCGTTTCACGAAGGTGCGAATGCGTTGGATGATTTGCCCCGCACGTTGGGCTTGGTGGGCGGTTTTTTCCAAGGCCTTGAGCAGCTCTTCTTCGGTCAAATTGTTGGCTTTGATGCGCGACACCATGCCACTGCAGTAGTTGTTGATGGCCGTCAATGGTTGGTTCAATTCGTGTGCCACGCTAGACGCCATCTCACCCATGGTAATGAGGCGGCTGGCCGATTGCGCGCGTTCGGCTTGCACTTGGGCTTGCTCCTCGGCTTGGCGTCGCGGGGTGATGTCTGAGGCAATCACCATCTGCGCCAAGCGGCCATCCACCCAGTTGAGGTAGCGTGAACGCACCTCTAACCACTTACCTAACTCAGGGACATAGATTTCGGCGTTCTCGGCTTTGGTTTCGGTGATGCCTTCAGTGGGTAGCCCCATCAAGCCATCGTCTTCATCTTGACTGTCATCGTTTGCGGCGTCTGATGTTGTCGAGGGACGTGGCTGGCCCGCTTGCGAGACCAAACTTAGGTGACCTTGTGTAGTGCTAGCAAACCATTGGCGATATAGTTTGTTGGCAAACAACAGTTCTTTGCTGCCCAAAGGGGCCACAGACACGGAGGCGTCTAAGCCTTCGAGCACGGTGGTGAATCGGTCATGGGCAGCAGAGAGTTGTTCGCGCACGCGGTTGGGTTCGGTGATGTCGGTCATCGACGTCATCCAACCGGTTTGTTGGCCGCGCGCATCCACGAGCGGTGAGACATACAAACGTGCGTCAAATACTTCGCCGCTCTTGCGTTTGACGCGCACTTGAAAGCCACTGCTTGTGGTCTCACCCTGCAACTCTTGGGTTAGCTTTTGCTCTAATGTTTCGCGGTCTTCCTCGGGCCAATATGGAAAAGGCGGGACACGTCCTACCAATTCATCCTCTGTCCAGCCCGTCATTTGGCAAAACGCAGCATTCACATAAGTGATGCGGCCTTTGAGGTCCATGGCGCGCATGCCGGTGAGGATGGAGTTTTCCATGGCACGGCGAAAGTTGGTTTCGGCGACCAAGGCCTGTTGTGCTTGCACGCGTCGGCGGGTGTGTCGCCAAGTACCAATCAGCATCCAAGCGGTCATGGCACTGAGCATGGCCACCAACCAAAACACGCCGTTGCCAATCAAACCTTGCGAGGTGCGGTAAGCCTGCGCGTGCAGTGACAGCGCATAGCCCACAGGTGTAATGGGCACTTCGTATTCGTTGGTTTGAAACAACCAAGGCAACACCTCTGTCACCTTGGGGCGTGCTTTGTTGGCTTGGCCTGCCAGCACGTTGTTGTTCACGTCTCGCAAAGACACGGCATAACGGTTGGCGATTTCGTTGGGCACTGCGAATCGCAACATGCCGTCCATCGTGTATTCGGCCAACAACACGCCTTCAAACTTGCCGTGGTTTAAGACGGGAACGTGAAGCTGTAAATGTGTGTAAGGCGCAGCATTGGAGCGTCTCTCGATGATGGGTTGCGAGTACACGGGCTGCTGCAAATCTCTGGCCAAGTGAAAGGCGCTGAGCGTTTCAGCATGGGTGATCGCATTGCCTGTGAGAAAACTCATCGTCGAGTTGTTGCTGGCACTGGCATAAGACGTATGCACATGTTGACGCGCGTTCACCCACGTCAGGCTGGCCAGCTCTGGGCTTTGGTTTAGCAGAGTTTGGGCTTCGCCAGAAAAAGCTTTGCTATCGGTTTCCCTGTTGGCAATGTCACGTGCCATGCGCATGATTTGTTCTTGTTTATCAAGCAAGCGCAGGCGTAAACGTTGTTGGGCGTACTCCACATCGCGGCGAACCACTTCTTGTTCACGCACGATTTCTTCGTAACGCAGGTACCAAAACGCGGTGGTAATGGCTGCCATGAACAGCACCACAGCCGCTAGGGGAGCGATGAAGGCGAAGCGGTCCTGACGGTTGGGGGTTTGTCTACGCCACCACTGACGCCAGTGTGTGATGAGTTGTGTGAAAGGGGAAGTGGGCAATGTTTTTGACATGTGCGGTGAGTTTATGTCTGCCTTGAAATTATTCTTTGAGGTAATTACTATATTTCATAATAAGAAATCAATAGTCGCTATTTGAAATTTTCAAAAATTGTGCGAAACTTCGTACATTCGAGTCAAAACAAGTGCAACACAGAGGAGACAAGCATGTCAGCACAACCGAACGATCTGCGTAACGACGTGGATAGCCAAGAAACGCGTGAGTGGATGGACGCCTTGTCCGCTGTTATCAATGCAGAAGGGCCAGAGCGCGCGCACTTCTTGTTGGAGCAATTGCTCGAGCACGCACGTGAGAGCAGCATCGACATGCCGTTCTCTGCCACCACGGGTTACGTCAACACCATCGAACCCGACCAAGAGGCACATTGCCCTGGCAACATTGAAATTGAAGAGCGCCTGCGCGCTTACATGCGTTGGAACGCGATGGCGATGGTGGTCAAAGCCAACCGCCACAACCCAGAAGACGGTGGCGATCTCGGTGGTCACATCGGTTCATTCGCTTCATTGGCCCACATGTTTGGTGCGGGCTTCAACCACTTCTGGCACGCTGAAAACGAAAACCACGGTGGCGATTGTTTGTACATCCAAGGTCACGTGTCACCTGGCGTGTACGCCCGTGCTTATCTGGAAGGTCGCTTGACCGAAGAGCAGTTGCTCAACTTCCGTCAAGAAGTCGATGGCAAAGGTTTGTCCAGCTATCCACACCCCAAACTCATGCCTGAGTTCTGGCAGTTCCCAACAGTTTCAATGGGTCTCGGCCCATTGATGGCCATCTACCAAGCACGTTTCTTGAAGTACTTGCACGCACGTGGCATTGCCAATACCGAAAACCGCAAGGTGTGGGTGTTCTGTGGCGACGGTGAGATGGACGAAGTTGAATCTTTGGGTGCCATCGGTTTGGCCGCTCGCGAAAAACTCGACAACTTGATCTTCGTGGTCAACTGCAACTTGCAACGTTTGGACGGCCCTGTGCGCGGCAACGGCAAGATCGTGCAAGAACTCGAAGGCGAATTCCGTGGCTCCGGCTGGAACGTCATCAAGCTCTTGTGGGGCAGCGAGTGGGACAAACTGTTGGCCCGCGACAAAGACGGCGCCTTGCGCAAGATCATGATGGAGACATTGGACGGTGACTTCCAAGCCTTCAAAGCCAACGATGGCGCCTATGTGCGCAAGCACTTCTTCGGTCGCGATCCACGCACCTTAGAAATGGTCTCGCACATGAGCGACGACGAAATTTGGGCTTTGAAGCGTGGCGGTCACGATCCACAAAAGGTCTATGCGGCTTACCACGAAGCTGTGAACCACAAAGGTCAACCTACCGTGTTGCTCATCAAGACCGTCAAAGGTTTTGGCATGGGTAAGGCAGGCGAGGGCAAGAACAACGTTCACCAAACCAAGAAGCTCACGGATGAAGACATCAAGTACATGCGTGACCGCTTCAACATCCCAGTGCCTGACAGCGAATTGGCCAACGTGCCGTTCTACAAGCCTGCGGATGACACCCCTGAAATGAAATACCTGCACGAGCGCCGCAAGGCCTTGGGTGGCTATTTGCCACACCGTCGCACGAAAGCCGATGAGAGCTTCACCGTCCCGTCGTTGGACATTTTCAAATCGGTGATGGAACCCACAGCCGAAGGTCGTGAAATCTCGACCACCCAAGCCTATGTGCGCTTCCTCACGCAGCTCTTGCGTGACCAAGCCTTGGGTCAACGCGTGGTGCCCATTTTGGTGGACGAGGCCCGTACCTTTGGTATGGAAGGCTTGTTCCGTCAAATCGGTATTTACAACCCAGCGGGTCAGCAATACACACCGGTCGACAAAGACCAAGTGATGTACTACAAAGAAGACGTGGCCGGCCAAATCTTGCAAGAAGGCATCAACGAAGCCGGCGGTATGTCGAGCTGGATTGCTGCGGCTACCAGCTACTCCACCAGCAACCGCATCATGGTGCCGTTTTACGTGTACTACTCGATGTTTGGTTTCCAACGCATTGGCGACTTGGCATGGGCAGCTGGCGACATGCAAGCACGCGGTTTCTTGTTGGGCGGCACTTCCGGCCGTACCACCTTGAACGGCGAAGGCTTGCAGCACGAAGACGGTCACAGCCACATCATGGCCAACACCATCCCGAACTGCGTGTCGTATGACCCCACCTTTGCACACGAAGTCGGCGTCATCTTGCACCACGGTTTGAAGCGCATGGTTGAGAAGCAAGACAACGTCTTCTACTACATCACTTTGTTGAACGAAAACTACGCGATGCCTGGCCTCAAGGCGGGCACCGAAGAGCAAATCATCAAAGGCATGTACTTGCTGCAACAAGGCGAGGGCAAGAAGACTGCACCACGTGTGAACTTGTTGGGCTCGGGCACGATCTTGCGCGAATCCATGGCCGCACGTGACTTGCTGGCTGCCGATTGGGGCGTCGCTGCCAACGTGTGGAGCTGCCCAAGCTTCAACGAACTCACACGCGACGGCCAAGACGCTGAGCGCTACAACTTGTTGCACCCCACGGACAAGCCAAAAGTGCCTTTCGTTGCACAACAGTTGGACCCTTATGTCGGTCCAGTCGTTGCCTCGACTGACTACATGAAAGCCTACGCCGAACAGATTCGTCCGTTCATGCCTAAAGGCCGCACCTACAAAGTGTTGGGCACCGACGGCTTCGGTCGTTCCGACTTCCGTAGCAAACTGCGTGAGCACTTTGAAGTCAACCGCCACTACATCGTGGTCGCAGCCCTCAAAGCCCTCAGCGAAGAAGGCACCGTGCCAGTGGCACAAGTGGCTGAAGCCATCAAAAAGTACGGCATCAAAGTCGACAAGATCAACCCGCTTTACGCTTGATAAATAACTTTGCGGGACTGTCCAAAGCTGCAAGCTTTGCTCTGTCCCCAACTTACTAAGTGAGACAAATCATGGCATTGGTAGAAGTAAAAGTCCCGGATATCGGGGATTTCGACGAAGTCGCAGTCATTGAACTGCTGGTCAAAGTGGGCGACACCGTGAAAGCGGAACAGTCCCTCATCACCGTCGAATCAGACAAGGCCTCGATGGAAATCCCATCGAGCACAGCGGGTGTGGTCAAAGAGCTCAAAGTGGCTTTGGGCGACAAGGTCAAAGAAGGCTCAGTGGTGTTGGTGGTGGAAGCCGCTGGTGCCGCCGCAGCTCCTGCGGCTGCTCCTGCAGTCGCCGCTGCGCCAGCCCCAGTGGCAGCTGCTGCCCCTGTGGCCGCAGCCGCTCCATCGGCATCTGGCCCCATCGAAATTCACGTGCCAGACATCGGCGACTTCAAAGACGTGGCCGTCATTGAAGTGTTTGTGAAGCCGGGTGACAGCATCAAGGTGGAGCAATCGCTCATCACGGTGGAGTCTGACAAAGCGTCGATGGAAATTCCATCCTCACACGCGGGCGTGCTCAAAGAGCTCAAAGTCAAAGTGGGCGACACCGTCAACATTGGTGACTTGCTGGCCATTTTGGAAGGCACTGTGTCTGCCGCTGCTGCACCTGTGGCTGCTTCTGCGGTTGCTGCTGCGCCTGCCGCTGTCGCTGCACCGACTGCAGTTGCTGCAGCCGTAGCTGCTGTGGCCGCACCAGCGCATGCACCTGGCGCACCCACCTTGGGCCTGCCACACGCATCGCCCTCGGTGCGCAAGTTCGCACGTGAACTCGGTGTGCCGTTGGAAGAGCTCAAAGGTTCTGGTCATAAAGGCCGCATCACGCAAGACGACGTGCAAGCCTTCACCAAGGCTGTCATGTCTGGTGCGACACAAACCAAAGCCCAAGCGGCTAAGGGCGGTGCATCAGCCGGTGGCGATGGTGCAGCTTTGGGTCTCATCCCATGGCCGAAGGTCGACTTTGCGAAGTTCGGTCCTGTCGAACGCAAAGAAATGGGCCGCATCAAGAAGATCAGCGGTGCCAATCTGTTGCGCAACGCTGTTCTGATTCCAGCCGTTACCAATCATGACGACTGCGACATCACCGACCTCGAAGCCTTCCGCGTCTCGACGAACAAAGAGAACGAGAAGAGCGGCGTGAAGGTCACGATGCTGGCGTTCTTGATCAAGGCTTGCGTGGCCGCGCTCAAGAAATACCCAGAGTTCAACAGCTCGCTCGATGGCGATGCACTGATCTACAAAAACTACTGGCACATCGGCTTTGCCGCTGACACGCCCAATGGTTTGATGGTGCCCGTCATCCGCGATTGCGACAAAAAAGGCGTGCTGCAAATCAGCCAAGAAATGTCAGAACTGGCCAAAAAAGCCCGCGACGGCAAACTCGGCCCCGCAGAAATGACTGGCGCGACCTTCACCATCTCTAGCCTCGGCGGCATTGGTGGTAAGTACTTCACGCCCATCATCAACGCGCCCGAAGTGGCCATCCTCGGTGTGTGTAAGAGCACCATGGAACCTGTGTGGAACGGCAAAGAGTTTGTGCCACGCTTGATGTTGCCTCTGAGCTTGACGTGGGATCACCGCGTCATCGACGGCGCAGCAGCGGCACGCTTCAATGCGTACCTCGGTCAAATCCTCAGCGACTTCCGTCGCGTGTTGCTCTAAGGACTTGATATGGCACTGATTGATATCAAAGTTCCAGACATCGGCGACTTCGACGAAGTGGCCGTGATCGAGTTGCTGGTCAAACCCGGCGACACCGTCAAAGCTGAGCAATCGCTCATCACCGTGGAGTCCGACAAAGCGTCGATGGAAATTCCATCCTCACATGCGGGCGTGGTGAAAGAGCTCAAGGTCAAGCTTGGCGACAAAGTGAGCGAAGGCTCGGTGGTGTTGGTGTTGGATGCAGAGGGGGCGGCTTCCGCGCCTGCCGCTTCCGCACCTGCGCCCGCAGCCGCTCCAGCCGCAGCACCCGCTGCACCTGCACCCACAGCCTCATCCTTTGGCGGCTCTGCAGACATTGAGTGCGATGTGCTCGTGTTGGGCGGTGGCCCCGGTGGTTACTCTGCCGCTTTCCGCGCGGCTGACCTCGGCTTGAACGTGGTCATCGTTGAACGCTACGCCACCTTGGGCGGCGTGTGTTTGAACGTGGGTTGCATTCCATCCAAAGCCTTGCTGCACGTGGCAGCGGTGATGGACGAAGTCAGCCACATGGCTGACCTTGGTGTGGACTTCGGCGCACCTGCGGTCAACATCGACAAGCTGCGTGGCCACAAAGAAAAAGTCATTGGCAAACTCACAGGCGGCTTGGCTGCCATGGCCAAGATGCGCAAGGTCACCACCGTGCGCGGCCTGGGCCAGTTCGTGGGTGCGAACCACCTCGAAGTGCTGGAAACCAGCGGCACGGCACAAGAGCAAACGGGCAGCAAAAAAGTGATCGCGTTCAAGCGCGCCATCATCGCAGCGGGCTCGCAAGCCGTGCGTTTGCCTTTCATGCCCAACGACCCACGCGTGGTGGACAGCACAGGCGCTTTGGCGCTCAAGGAAGTGCCTAAGCGCATGCTGATTTTGGGTGGCGGCATCATCGGCCTTGAAATGGGCACGGTTTACAGCACGCTGGGCGCACGCCTTGACGTGGTGGAAATGATGGACGGCCTCATGCAAGGCGCTGACCGCGACTTGGTGAAGATCTGGCAAAAGATGAATGCCAAGCGCTTTGACAACATCATGCTCAAGACCAAGACCGTGTCCGCACGTGCCTTGCCCGAAGGCATTGAGGTCACGTTTGCACCGGCAGAAGAGGGCGGTACAGCCCCCGCGCCGCAGGTGTACGACCTCGTGTTGCAAGCCGTAGGCCGCACGCCCAATGGCAAAAAACTCGCCGCTGAAAAAGCAGGCGTGTCTGTGACCGACCGCGGCTTCATCAACGTCGACATTCAAATGCGCACCAACGTGCCGCACATCTTCGCCATTGGCGACATCGTGGGCCAGCCGATGTTGGCGCACAAGGCGGTGCATGAAGCACACGTGGCGGCCGAAGTGATTGCGGGCGAACTGCAAGGTAACAAAGAGTTGGCAGCCGCTGCGTTTAACGCACGCGTCATCCCGAGCGTGGCCTACACCGACCCCGAAGTGGCCTGGGTGGGCTTGACCGAAGACCAAGCCAAAGCGCAAGGCATCAAGGTGAAAAAGGGCTTGTTCCCTTGGACCGCCTCGGGCCGCGCCATTGCCAACGGCCGCGACGAAGGCGTGACCAAACTGCTGTTTGATGATTCCCCCGAGGCCCACGGCCACGGCAAAATCTTGGGCGGCGGCATGGTGGGTACGCACGCAGGCGACATGATTGGCGAAGTGGCCTTGGCGATTGAGATGGGTGCAGACGCCATCGACATCGGCAAAACCATCCACCCACACCCCACGCTGGGCGAAAGCATCGGCATGGCGGCAGAAGTGGCGCACGGTAGCTGCACGGACTTGCCGCCTAGCAAGAAGTAAACGCTTCGCGCAGTAAATAAAGAAGCCGCCAACCTGAAAGGGTTGGCGGCTTCTTTTATTGAAGATTGTTTTTGCTTGATTTATTGCAATGCTTGCAGCACCGCCGTTGGGTTGCGATCAATCACATTGAGCAACACCAGTGAAGCACCGCTGGGTGAACGGTCACCACGTTCCCAATGGCGCAATGTGGCCACTGAAAAACCAAAGCGAGCTGCAAACTGCTCTTGTGTCAGGCTTAGGCGTTGGCGCAGATTTGACACATCAACTGCGTGGGGTTGATACAGTTTCACACCAGAGGTTTTGGTGTCTTTGGTTTTGGCGTGCGCAACGGCTTCAGTCAAACCTTGTTTGATGCTGTTGAATGCATTTGTCATGTGTTGTCCTTTCACGATTCAAACCAAATTTGCACCAGCAAATCGACCAGTTCTGCCAACTCATGACGCTCAGCTTTGTTGATGTTGGCACGTTCATTTTTTGCAAACAGTGTCAGCAGGTAAAGCGGCATTTGTTCACTGTGAACGTAATAAATCACGCGCACACCACCTGACTTGCCTTGTGCGCCTCGTCCCCAGCGCAGTTTGCGAATACCGCCTGTGCCCTCCATTAAGTCGCCCGCCTTCGGATGCGCAGCCAAGTAGTTGATGATGTCTAAGCGCTCAGGTGCACTCATCAACTTCTCAGCACGGCGTATGTATTCGGGCAGCTCTGCGATGGTGAGTAAAGATTGCATTCTAATCCATTGGATTAATTTGACAAGTCTTTATGTTTACTCGATCAGTTCTATTTGGCGGCTCGGTGTGACTCGTGAGAAGAGCGATAAGCACTTTCCTTCAAAGCGTGACAAATGTTCACGGGTTGGTGCTGCACACCTACTGGATAGGAAGACTCACCAGTTGCTCAGGTTGCGGTACGTTCAGCAAGGCTTAACGAAAAAAACAGCGTGTTTCAAAAAACGCGGCGTTTTTGGAGAAATTCAAAGGCGGGGCGGGCAGTTTTGAATGCGTCAATGCGCCCCAAGGTAACACCCCTCAGCCCGCTCCCCATCCACTTCATCACCTTCCTCGCTGCACAGCGCAGCAATCAAGGCAAGGTCGGCCACTTGGCCCGGTAGCAGCAGCTCTTCATTGGTCCAGCGTTTAACCAAGTGGCCATTGGCCACGCCGCCGGTGTGTGGGGCTTGGTAGGCGCGGCGGTGTTGCATGGTGATACCGCTGTTGGCGTTGGCAATGAAGCGGCTTTCGCCCAAGGCCCAAGGTTCAAAGTAGGCATTGGCGGCGGCATCGACTTGGCGGAAGTAGCTGCGTGCGCCTTCGGCGTTGAGCTTCTTGCGCACGGTGCGCGTGATGAGGCCTTGCAAGTGGTCGAGCGCGGCGTAGTCCATGTGCTCCAAGGCTTCGGGGCTCATGTCTTGTGTGGCCAGTGCGGCTATCTTGGCCAATTCGGCGGGTAACTCTGCGGCTAAGACTTGCACCATGGCTTTCACCACATCACGGTGCGGGGCTATGGCCGTGGCCACGCCGCGTGTTTGCGGCTGAATGGGGCAGCGAATTTCCACAAAGCGCGGCTTGACGGGGCCAGTGCAGCCGTCGTGGTGGTAGTACTCGCCTTGGCTCAGTCGCCCTTTGCTAGAGCGTCCGCGCACATCGCGGTAGGCGGGGTGTTGGGTGTGGACGTTCAGACAGACCACCAAGCCCGTGGCATCGACCAGTTTGTAAAAGGCTTCGCGCCATTCGGGCAACAGCAACTTGTCGTGTAGGTAGTCGCTGGGGGCTTCTGCCTCATGGCCCACTTCGCCTTCGATGACCAACACGAACGGACGTGGCCTGCGCACTCGCCACAAGGCGTTGGCAAATTCCAGCACCGAGCTGGAGGTGTCAGAGTGTGTGGCGGCGCTGAGGTTTGTGTGGGCAGACATGCCCCAATTTTAGAGTTGGTTTAAAACTCAAACCCACCTTGCTTGCGCACTGCGGCAGAGGCAGCGCCCGTTAGCAAGTCTGCCAACAGCTCTGCATGCGCTGGGTTCTTCGCGTGGGTGCAAATGCCCAGGGTGTAGTCGGTGCTCAGCTCAAACTCAGCAGGCAACACATCAACCAAGTCCACGCCTTCGGTGTAGTTGATTTCGGTCACTTGGGTGCAGCCAATCAAACCGCTCTCGGTGCTCTTGGCCATTTCGCCCATGGCGGTGGCGCCGTTGGGGTACACGCGAAATTTGCTGCGCATGGTCTCATCTAGGCCCAATGCCTTGAGCACGTTCATGAAGTGAATGCCTGCGGTGGCTTTGTCGGGGTCTGGAAAGTAAATGCCGTGTGCTGTGCTCATAGCCGCATGCAGTTGTTCGCGTGTGTTGACGCTGGGGTGTTTGGTGCCTGTGCGCACGGCCACACCTGTTTTGACTTTACCTAACGAACGTGCGCTGCCTGCTACTACATGGCCCGAGGCGATGAGTTGTTCAATGAGTGGTTTGGTGAGGATGACCACATCGCAAGGCGCGCCGCCTACCAATTGGTCGCGCATTTGACCCACGGCGCTGAAGGTACCGTGGATGGATGTGCCTGTGCTTTTTTCAAACTCAGCCTGAACGGCTTTGACCACGGCTGCGGCTGCGCCGCCACTCAATACATGCATGGTGTTCTTTCAGTGTGTTGTGGTCAGTCCGCTTTAGCGCCCGACACTTTGACGATGTTGGCCCACTTGGCAATGTCGGCATTGAGGTATTGGTCAAACTCAGCCACGCTCATCGACATGGGCACAGCGCCTTGTTTGGCCCAAGTGGTTTTCACGTCGGTGTTGTTGACGATCTTGCGCATCTCTGCATTGAGCTTGTTCACGATGTCAGCGGGTGTGCCTTTGGGCGCCATGAAGCCTAGCCAAATGGTGGCTTCGTATTTGGGCACGGTTTCAGCCACGGTGGGCAAGTCAGGCAGATTGGTGGAGCGGGTCACGCCAGTGGCGCCCAACATGCGCACTTGGCCGTTGCGCGCAAATTCGGCCATGGTGGTTTCGGCATCAAACATCACATCGACTTGGCCGCCCACAATGTCGGTGCGTGCGCCCGAGCTGCCCTTGTAGGGGATGTGTGTCATGTTGATGCCGGCCATGTGTTTGAACAGTTCGCCTGCCATGTGGTATGGCGTGCCGTTGCCAGACGAGGCGTAGTTGAGCTTGCCCGGTTTGGACTTGGCCAAGGCCACCAGCTCAGCCACGTTTTTCACAGGCACAGAGGGGTGAACCACCAGCAGCAAGTTGGAATAGTTCACGGGTGCGATGCCCACAAAGTCTTTCATCAAGCCAAATGGCTTGTTGGGGATGAGCGACTCGTTGACGGTGTGCGCATTCGACATCATCAGCAAGGTGTAGCCATCAGCCGGTGATTTGGCTGCGAAGTCGGTGCCGATGATCGAGCCAGCGCCCGGCTTGTTGTCAATCACAAAAGGTTGTTTGAGTTCATCACTCAAGCGCTGTGCCATGAAGCGTGCGTAGTTGTCAGCAGGGCCACCCGCTGCAAAAGGGACCACGATTTTCACGGGACGGTTCGGGTAGCTTTGCGCATGGGCAATGCCAGAGCAAAACGCCAAAGCCACAGCGATGAGTTTGAGCGAGCGGTGCAGTTGAATCATGTGATGTCTCCGTGATGTGGAAGGTTTAGTCAACTTTGCCAATACGTCCTACGAGCGCGCTCATCTCTTTGGCATCGGCTTGCACGAAGCGCTCAAAGTCAGCTGCGTCTTGGTACATGAACGAGGTGCCAGAGGCAGTGAGTGCACCTACCGCGCGCGCATCTTGTGCGGCAAATTTGGCGGCCTGACGCAAGCTATCCACCACGGCTGCTGGTGTGTCGGCAGGCACAAACATGCCCGACCACTGCGAGTACTGAATGGGTACCCCCAATTCTTTGAAGCTAGGCACCTCGGGCATGCTGGCCAAGCGGCCTTCACCCCAATGCGCCAAGGCACGCAGTTTGCCGGAGGCAATTTGTTGTTTCACACTGGCGGGTCCGGTGGACACCGCATCAATTTGTCCGCTGAGCAGCGATAACACAGCGGGTGCAGCACCCGTGTAAGGCACATGCAGCATGAACGTGGACGTGGCTGACTTGAGCTGCTCCATCGGCACATGCATGGTGCCGTAGTTACCAGACGAGCCAAACGAAATTTTTCCTGGGTTGGCCTTGGCGTAGGCGATGAACTCGGCGTACGTTTTCCAAGGGCTGTCGGCGCGCACCACCAGCACGGTGGGGTCTGCAGTGAAGCGCGCAATGGGCTTGAGTTGGTTCACCTGATACATGGGCGCGCGTTGCAAAATTTTGTCGGCTTCAGGCAGCACCACCAACGACGAGAGCGACATGAGCACGGTGTAGCCATCGCCCTTGGATTTGGCCACTTGTGCCATGCCGATGCCACCGCCCGCACCGCCTTTGTTTTCCACCACGATGGGTTGCTTCAAGTAGCGCGACATGGCTTCGGCCACAGGTCGGCCCACCGTATCAGCCACGCCACCCGGAGGGAAGGGGACCACCATGGTGATGGGCTTCGTGGGATAGCTCTGCGCGAAAGCGCTGAAGCTGAATGCAACAGCCATTGCAGTGCTGAGCCCAGCACGAATCAGTTGACGTCGTCTCATGTCTTGTCTCCTTCGATTGTTTGATAAGCAGGTCAAGCGAATGCTTGCCTGCTTTTTTAGTTTTAAACGAAGCGGTTTTCGATGCTGCCCACGCCGTCAATTTCGACACGGATCACATCGCCTTTGGCGATGTAGCGGGGCGGTGTGAGGCCCATGCCCACACCAGCCGGTGTGCCCGTGGCAATGACGTCACCAGGGTAGAGCGTGATGCCGCGTGAGATGGTTTCGATCAAGGTGGGGATGTCAAAAATCATGTTTTCGGTGGGGCCGTCTTGGCGCAGCTCGCCGTTGACCCAGCAACGCACACGGGTGTTAAGGCCATCGACTTCGTCCGCTGTGACGATCCATGGGCCCATGGGGCAGAAGCTGTCAAACGACTTACCCATGTCCCATTGTTGGTGGCGCATTTGCACGTCGCGTGCGGTCACGTCGTTGACCACGGTGTAGCCAAACACATGGTTCATGGCGTCAGCTAGAGTGATGTTTTTGCCGCCTTTGCCAATCACCACGGCCAATTCGGCTTCGTAGTCGATTTGGTCGGAGATGGCAGCACCTGGCAGATGAACGTCATCGTGTGGGCCTACCACGCACTCGGGCACTTTGGTGAAGACGATGGGCCACGCTTTGGTGTCGGTGTTGCTGTCTTTGAAGACCGAGGCTTGCAGCTCTTTGGCATGTGCGTGGTAGTTACGACCGACACACCAGACGTTGCGACGTGGAATGGGCAAGGGCGCTTCGAGGTGCACGTGTGTGATGTCGTGCGGCGTGCCAGCTAACTCAGGCAGGGCGTGGCCAGCTGCGAGTGCGTCAATGATGGGTTGAGCGCCGTGATGGGCTTGGTCTTCGGTGAGTGCAAAGGCAGTGACGTGTTTGCCGTCGGCAGAGACTTGGCCGACGTGGCGTTGACCGTTGAGCTTGAAAGTAGCGATGCGCAAAGTGTTCTCCTGAAATGAATCATTGGTTTGTCTTAGACCAATTTAAGCCATCTTAGGAGGGATGTGTCATCCGCACAGACACACACGAGACACGGGGCGAGTACGTATTAAAGCTTCAAGGCTTCCCACACGCGATAGGCGGCATACGCATCGTTGGCGGCGTAAACCAGCTGCGATTCGCTCAAGCGCAGGTTGGCCCAGTTGCTGGTGGCGGCTTTCTTTGACTTTTGAAAACGTTGGTTGAACAGCACAGCCACCGCGCCTTTGACGCCCATTTCTTTGCGATAGCCCTGCGCTTTAAAAATGGTGTTGAGCTCCAAAATGCCCGCTGGCTCCACACCAAATTTTTGGATGATGCGCTTGCGGTCATCGCCCAAACCAAAGCCAGCTTTGGCAATGCCAGGTCGTGCTAACAAGTCTGCAGCCACAGCACGGCACTCGGGGTCATGCAGCTGAAACACCCACGCGCGTTCACCCGTGGCGAGCTGCAATACATGCGGACCGTCAGACGCTTCACCCACGCGGAAGGTGGGCTTCGATTCAGTGTCAAAGCCCCAAGCGGGTGAGGCCATCAAAGCATCGTGTGCAAGCTTTGCTTGTGGGCCTGTGTTGACCAAGGTGATGCGGTCTAGCCCCAAACGAGGAAACTCTGGCAGCAGGGCGATGGCTTCTTTGTCGGGGGTGTCGCGGCGTTGTGTCATGTGTGGTTGATCTCAACGCTTCTTAGATTTGTGCGCCGTTTTCTTGTTTTTTTCAATCGCTTCTTTGCGTACGGCGCGCTCAGCATCAGCAATTTTTCCTTCTGCCAACCATGCGGCAAATTCGTCTGGCGTTTCTAGCGTGACGCGGCCCAGCGCTGCGGTGCGGAAATCGTGAATGACGATGTGCGCCGCTTTGGTGAGGTTGATGCGTCCACCGCTTTGCACTGCGCCACGTTGGCGGCCAATGGCTTCCAGCATTTCTTCGTCGGTGTGGCTGGCCACGTCGTCGATGTTGTAGCGCTGCTTCAGCTCGTTGGGGTAGTGAGGGATGAGGTAGTTGAGCAGCTCTAGCGCCACAGTCTCTTCGTCAAACGCGTTCACGCCAATCGCGCCGCTGGCCGCGAGGTTGAAGCCGCTTTGCTCAACGATGATGCGCGGCCACAGCACGCCGGGCGTGTCGTACAAATAAAAGTCATCTGCTAATGCAATGCGTTGCTCTGTTTTGGTGATGCCGGCTTCGTCGCCCGTTTTTGTGGCACGTTTGCCTTTGAGCGTGTTGATGAGGGTGGACTTGCCCACGTTGGGAATGCCGCAAATGAGCACACGCATGGGCTTGACCATGCCGCCACGGTTGGGGGCGAGTTGCTGGCAGTTGTCAATCAGCGCTTTGGCGGGTGACGACATGCTGGTGTCCAGGCCAATCGCGCGCACGCCGGGCATGGCGTTGTAATGGGCCAGCCACATCACAGTGCGAGCTGGGTCAGCCAAGTCTTGCTTGCTCAGCACCTTGAGTGCGGGCTTGGTTTTGATGAGCTCGGCCAGCATCGGGTTGGCGCTAGAGCCAGGCAAGCGGGCGTCGAGCATTTCGATGACAACGTCAATCTCTTTGATGCGCTCCCCAATCGCTTTGCGCGTGAGGTGCATGTGTCCGGGGAACCATTGAATAGCCATAGTCTTGATTGTCGTTCACACGGCGTGGGTGGCTGCCTGCAATCGCAGATGCACGTCATCGGCCAAATCAACGGGCAGTTGTTGCTTGGCTTTGAGGTAGTGCTCGGTGAAGACGTCAAAGTAGGCGTTGAGGGCTTCGGCGGCTTGCGTGTCCTCAGTCAGCGCCAAACACATGGCGCCCACTTCGGCCGTGCACAGGTGCGCTTCGCTTTGCGCGCGGCGCAGTTTGTAGCGCGACAGTTGTTCGGGGTGCAGGCTGAGCACGGGGAAGTTTTGCAAGTAAGGGCTTTTGCGAAACATCTTGCGCGCTTCGTCCCACGTGCCATCGAGCAGGATGAACAAAGGACGCTTGTTGTCGTTGTTGTGTGTGACTTCATGCACCACGCGTGCGTCATCTGCAAACTCGCGCGGGAACACCACATAGGGTTGCCATTGCGGATCGCTCAGCAGAGCGAGCAAAGCAGGGTCAACTTCGGTGCGCGCCCAACCAAACGCAAACGTGTCAGCCACCACATCGGCAATCAGCCAGCCGGTATTGCTGGGTTTGAGTGGTTCAATATCAGCCATGAGCAAACACATGCCTACGCGTGTGGGTACATCGGGACGCAGCGTGCAGAGGCAGTGGGTGGAGAGCAAGCGGCAGCCGTTGCAGCGTTCACCTTTGGGGCCGCCACGCGCTAGAAAAGGTTTGACGCTGCGGGCGAGGCGGGCTGCGCGTAGGCGTGCGACGGCATGGGGTAAGTCAACAGTCACAGCTATTCCGCTACATTGCATTCGCGGCGCAACAGCGCCAGTGCATCGTGCAGTTTGTAGTCGTGGTCGCTTTCGAGTGTGTCTAGTGATTCATCGATGAAGGCTTCCCACATGTCGATGTAATCGTCTTGGTGTTCAGCCGGTGCATTGGCTTGAATGAACGCAGTAGCCAGTTCGGGTTGCACACCGGATTTACGAATTTTGCGAATCAGCGTGGCCGCGGTTTTTTCGGTCAGCAGTGTTTTTCCTGTGCTGCCTTTATGACCTGTTGCGATGCACAAGAAGAGGGTGAGCAACGAGCTGTCGTCGCTGTGGCCGCCCGTGGCTTTGATCCATGCAGCAGAGGTTTGGCGGTCGAAGTGATCGACCTCGGCCAAACCGTCTTCCACCCAAAAGTAGCGACCTACTAAAGCAGGCGTTTGGTTGAATAACTTTTGCGGTGTGAGTTTGGCATCCAAAATTTTGGGCAAGTCGGCTTCGACGCTTTGTCGCACTAGTTCGACTGCGGCTTTGAATTCGGCAGGCAAGTTTTTGGGCGCGGCCAAATTGATGGTTTTGGTGGCGCTGGGCTTGCGCAAGGTGGCGATGATTTTTTGGAAGACCACCCAGTCAGGCATTTCTTTGTGCTTGGTGGCTGCAGCCAACAAGGCTGTGCGAATGACGGCTTCGGCATCGCAGCCCGCTTCTTCTAAATCATCGGCGTGCAGGCCCAGTTGGTCCGCCATCCAAATGGCGGCGTCGATGACGTGGGCCACTTCTTCGCGCTTGGCCAGCTCGGCTTGGTACTCGGCCAAATTGCAGAGTGACCATTTGGCCAATTGCGGAATGTGTTTGTCGCTGAATCCGCCATGCTCGTTCATGCCAAAGTGTGTGTTTTGCGGCATGACGATGAGGGCTTTGAGCATGTCAGATGCAGCTTTGGAGCGCGACATGAACGAGTGCTCGCGCAAGTGCTCGGCAGCTTTGCGCAAGTCGCCACCGCTTTGAATTTCAAGTGTGAGGCTGACTAGGTTGACGATGCGGTCCTTGGCTTTTTCCAACTCAGGGCGCAAGAACTCGCTGCCAAAGTAACGCGCGATTTGCACCATGCCTTTGGGCGCATCGGTTTGGATGGCGTCTAGCTTGGTTGGGTCTAACACACCGTGTTGCACGCCGTAGGCCAACGCCTTTTCAAAGAAAGGGCGGTCATCAAACAGGGCAACAACAGCTTGCGTCATGGTCTCTAGGTTTAGATGGCTGACTCTTCGTCAGAGTCACGCGCAGCGGGTGTGGCTTGGCCGCGGTCGGTGGCGCTGGTTTCGACCTTGCCATCGTCTTCTTCCTCGTCTTCTTCAGACAAGCCAGCATCGTGGGCGCGTGCTTTGGCGCGCAGCACCAAGAGCATTTCGATGAAGAGGTCTGGAATTTTGTGGCGCAAGATCCAGGCGAGTTGCATCCAATCTTGGTCGGCCACTTCGTCTTCTTCTACGCGGGGCTTCACATAGGCAGAGCCAAGCAGGGCGCTTTCAGACAGCATGTCACCGTCGTCTTCCATGGTGTCAAACGTGCCGGTGCGCGCAAAGGCTTCGATGCGGCTCCACTTTTCGCTGAAGTAGTCGGCCAGCGCTTCAGCGCCGCCTTCCAAATCGCCAATCGCGGCGAGGAACTCCACGGGGTCGGCATCGTCACGGAAGATGATGGAGTTCATCATGCCGCGCAAGTGGGTGCGTGTGAGGTCTTTGTATTGTTTTTCAATCACCACGGCGCGGGCAAATTGCTCGGGTGTGACCAAAAGGTTGATGACCGACTCTTTGGAGGTGTCGTACTCGCGAATGACGGCCAAGATGTCTTTGGGGGGCAGCTGCTCCAGCACCACCATCAGCGCTTGATCGCCTTCGGCATCGGCCAACTCGACCAGCGCAGCTTCTGCGCCTGTGATGTCGCCTGCGGCAATGAGGCTTTGTGTTTTGGTAATCAGTGCGATGGCGTTCGTTTTGTCGGTCATGTGGCCTCCTGCTGAGCCGCCTCAAAGGAGGCCAAGCCCCTTCGGGGGGCAGTGAATACACGAAGTGATGAACGTGGGGGCATTTTTTCGTCCTGTTTATTCTTTGCTGTCGAAGCCTTGTTCAACCATCCACGCGTTGCCGGCTTCTTCGCGTTCGCGGGCTTCGCGCTCTTCGTCGGCTTCCGTCTGGTCGCCGCGTTCAACGTTTTCCAAATCTTCGTCCGCATCGGCGTCGTTGGACTGTGCGCTGCGACGCATTGGCGTGCCGTGCATGTATTCGAGTGCGGCAGCCACGGTCATGAACCAAGCGCCCACAGGTTCGGCCAAGATTTTGTCGACGATGGGTTGCGCCCACGATGCAATGCGCACGCCTTCAGACAAAGCATCCCAGCTCAGCAAATCATCGGCGTCTAAGGTGATGAAGTGATCCATCAACTCGGGCTCATGGAACTCAAAGGCTTGGTGCAACACCACGGCCACCATCTCTGGGTTGAGGTCCATCATCTGCAACAAGAACGCCAGCTCTTGGCGCTTTTCAGCCAAGCGCTTGTCTAGGATGTAGTGGCCTTCAGAGTCAGAGTTGAGGTCGTCCAACTCGGCTTGGTAGGCTGAGCGCAGCTCTTGGAAGAAGGGAGAAATGCTCATGATGCTTTATTCAAAACTTGCTGAAAGTAGCCTTGCCAAATTTCACGTGCGGTTTGTGCGGGGTCGTCCAACAAGTTGCGGCGACGGTTGTCGTCATAGGCTTTGCGTTTGTCGTCGTCTGACAGCACGTCGTAGGCCTCTTGCACTTCGCGAAAACGTGCAGGTGCATCGGGGTCGCTGTTGCGGTCCGGATGAAACTGCGAGGCTTTTTGGCGGAACGCGCGTTTGATGTCCGACAGCGTGGCATCGCTTTTGAGGCCCAGGGCGGCGTAGTGTTCAGACACGTGAAACTCTTGTTGAATTACAGAGCTTGCTTGAGACGAATTTCTTCGACCTTGACAGGCCCCATTGGCACGGTCTTGGCGCTGGACATTTCGCGCTTGAAACCCGCCAGCTCGTGAAAGCGCATGGCGCGGTCATTGGCAATCGGCACCCAGATGGACACATGGGTGCAGCCTTCTTCTTGCAGGCCTTCGCGGGCGGCGTCCCACAAAGCCAAGCCTACGCCTTGACCCCAGTAAGCGGCATCCACGTAGATGTCCCAAATTTCGCCCATGGTGTTGGGGGTGCCTTTGTCGCGCGAGCGGTCATAGCCCACAAAGCCCACGATTTTGCTACCGTCCACGGCGACTTGCACTTGGGGTTCGGCAAACTCAATGGCTTCGCGCCAGTAAGTTGTGTTTTTTTCTTCGGGCACTGGCAGCACTTTGGCGCCGGTTTGCATGGTTTTGAAAGCTTCTTTGGCAGTGGCTGCGTACAGTTCGGCGATTTTGGCAGCGTCGCGCATCGTAGCGGGACGGACTTCAACAGTTGTCAGGTCGGACATGGAGAGGGGAAATTCGATAAACAGATAAGACCGCTATTGTCCCAGTAAAACCGACCGCGACTGAGACTTAGGTAGAGTAGCGTCTTCGCTGCTTATAGCTTTCTTTTTCAAACTCTCAACCCATGCTCATTCTTGCCCCGATGGAGGGCTTGCTCGACTTTGTGCTGCGCGACGTGCTGACCCGCATCGGCGGGGTAGACCGTTGCGTGTCCGAGTTCATCCGCGTCACCAGCACCTTGCTGCCCGAGCGCACGTTTTTGCGCATCGTGCCCGAGCTGACCAATGGTGGTCGCACCTTTGCGGGCGTGCCTGTGCGTCCGCAGTTATTGGGGTCAGACCCTCAATGTTTGGCCGACAACGCCGCGCGTGTGGCAGGCATGGGCTGTGATGGGGTGGATCTGAATTTTGGTTGCCCCGCCAAACAAGTGAACCGCCATGGCGGTGGCTCTGTGCTGTTGCAAGACCCTGAGGTGCTGTACCAAATTGTGCGAGCCGTGCGCGCCGCTGTGCCTGCCCACCAAGTGGTATCGGCCAAGATGCGCTTGGGCTTCAACGACGACAGCACGGCGGAAGAGTGCGCTTTGGCGCTAGAGGCGGGCGGGGCCAGTGAAATTGTGGTGCACGCCCGCACCAAGGCCGATGCCTACCGCCCACCCGCGTATTGGCACCGCATTGCCGACATCAAAGCCAAGGTGAAAACACCGTTGGTGGCGAATGGCGAAATTTGGAATGTGCAAGACGCCATCAACGCGCGCGCTGAGTCAGGTTGCTTTGATTTGATGTTGGGCCGTGGCATCGTGACCAACCCTGGACTTGGCTGGGCTATCCAAGCGCACGATGCATCTGCGAATGGCCTGCCAGCACCTTCTACGCAAGTGCGCTGGCAAGACCTGCCGCCGCACCTGCACACGTTTTGGCAAATCGTGTCGGGCCATGTGAGCGAGCGTCACCAAGCAGGACGTTTGAAACAATGGCTCAACTTCTTGCGCAAACATTACCCCGAAGCTGAGGCCGCCTACATGCATGTGCGCACCTTGACCAGCCCGAAAGACATCAACGCATGGTTTGACACCATGGCTTGCGCGCCCGCGTGACACCCATTGGGCATGGAGTGGCCTGACGCGCGGCATACTTCATTCATTCATTCATGTCGCACAAACACCTTCATCCTTGGCAAGTTCTCACGGGCGGTATCTGCGGCTTGGTGCTGACCATTGGTTTGGCGCGCTTTGCCTACACGCCCTTATTGCCTGGCCTGCAAACCCAAACCGGGTTGACCGATGCGGCTGCAGGCGGTTTGGCCGCCATCAACTACGCAGGCTACATGAGCGGTGCTTTGGCGGCCACTTGGATTGACGATGTGCGCTGGCGGCATTGGCTCTACAGCGCAGGCTTGTGGATGGCCTTGGTCACGGTGGCCGCGATGGCGCTCACCACATGGATGCCGGCCTGGGCTTTGATTCGCTACATCGGCGGCTTGTGCGGCGCAACTGGTATGTTGCTGGGCTCTGGCTTGGTGTTGGGTTGGCTGATACGTCAAGGGCGTCGGCCTGAGTTGGGTTTGTATTTCATTGGTTTGGGGCTGGGCATTGTGGTGTCGGCGCTGGGTGCTTGGGGCTTGGCGCAGCTGTGGCCCACATGGTCGGACCAATGGTTGGCCTTTGCAGCGTTGGGCTTGGTGTTTTTTGTGCCCGCTTGGAAGTGGCGTCCGCCCGTGCCACCGCAGGTGGTGGTGTCGCACGATTCAGCGCCTGCTGCGGGCTTGGGCTCACGCCGTTGGGCTTGGACCCTGTTGACCAGTTACTTTGCAGCAGGCTGGGGCTTTGTCATCAGCGCCACGTTCACCGTGGCGATTGTGGAGCGCGAGCCTGCGTTGGCGGGACTGGGCCCCTTGGCGTGGGCCATGGTGGGATTGGCGGCCATGCCTGCGGTGTTCATTTGGGATTTGGTGGCACGGCGTGTGGGGGACAAGCGGGCATTGTTGTTGGCATTTGGTTTGCAAACGCTTTCGGTCATGTTGCCTGCGATGTCGGGCGAGTTGTGGGCGGCTCTTGCAGGGGCGGTGGGTTATGGCGCGACCTTCATTGGCATCGTGAGCATGACCCTCGCACTTGTGGGGCGTCGCGCGCCGAACAACCCAGGGCAAGCGATGGCCAAGCTCACGCTCAGCTACGGCGCGGCGCAAATGCTGGCTCCTGTTGTGGCGGGCTACATGGCGCAGACCACGGGCACGTTCAAAGGCGCGTTGTGGTTGACGGCGGGTGTGATGGCTGCAGGCATGGCCTTGCTGGCAACTTTGCCCAAAGACGAAACAACGCCCATGGTTTGAGCGAAAACCCGAGCGTGAACCACGCGACACAGACCTCACAATAGGGGCCAAGTTTCAGGGCGCCCCTGCTGTTTTTATAAGCGAACGAACGTGCCCACTCAAAGTTTTATTCTTGGCAAAGACGCGCCACTCGAATCCACCATCAATACCCTACAAGCCAAGTTGCAGGCGATGGGATTTCACATCCAAGAGAAGAGCTGGCTCAACCCTGTGGATGGCATTTGGTCGGTCCACATCCGTGACCGCGATTGCCCTGTGTTGTTTGCCAATGGCAAAGGTGCCACACGCATGGCCTGTTTGGCCAGTGCTTTGGGTGAGTTCTTTGAACGCTTGACCACCAATTATTTTTGGACCCATTTCTACTTAGGCCCCGCGACCGCTGATGCGCCTTTTGTGCATTACCCGCAAGAGCGTTGGTTTGATTTGACGGATGACGGTTCGTGGCCCAAGGGTTTGCTTAACGATGCGCTGCTCAAGTTTTACAACCCAGAAGGCAACATCGACTGCGCCAATTTGGTGGACTTCAATTCGGGCAATATAGACCGCGGCATTTGCGCCATTCCCTATGTGCGCCAGCGCGATGGCGAGACGGCGTTCATCCCCGTCAACATCATCGGCAACTTGTATGTGAGCAACGGCATGGCCGCAGGCAACACCGCGCTGGAGGCGCGCACACAAGCTTTGTCAGAGATTTTTGAGCGCCATGTGAAAGCCAAAATCATCAGCGAAGGCATTTGCTTGCCTGATGTGCCTGAGACCGTCATCCACCGCTTTCCACGCATTGCCGCAGGCATTGCGGCTTTGCGTGCCGCGGGCTTTGGCATCTTGGTGAAAGACGCCTCATTGGGCGGCAAATACCCCGTGATGAACGTGACCCTGCTGCACCCCGAAGACCAAGGTTGTTTTGCCAGCTTTGGTGCGCACCCACGTTTTGAGGTGGCGCTCGAACGTGCCTTGACCGAGCTGCTGCAAGGCCGCGCGTTGGATCACTTGAGCGGCTTCCCTGCCCCCACATTTGATTTGGAAGAAGCCGCCAGCGCGCCCAACATCGAAATTCATTTCGTGGATTCGAGCGGTGTGATTCATTGGGAGTTCTTGGGCGAAATTCCAGACTATGTGTTTGTGGACTGGAACTTTGCGAACACCACCGCCGAAGACTATGCGTATTGCGTCAAACGCATGCACGACGATGGCTTTGACATTTACATCGCCGACTTCGAGCACTTGGGTGTGTATGCCTGCCGCATTTTGGTGCCGGGTATGTCTGAGATTTACCCCGTGGACGACCTTGACTTTGAGAACAACAGCATCGCCAACGACATGCGCGCAGCCATCCTCAACTTGACTGACCTCGACAACGAAGAGTGCAGCGACTTGTTGGCTTCGTTGAATGCATCCAACTTGGCCGACGAGCGCCCCGTCGCGGCTTTGATTGGCATGGCACCGGACGCTGGCAGCTTCTGGGCAGACCTTCGCTTGGGCGAACTCAAAACCCTCTTGGCCTTGGCCTGTGGCGATGAAGCCGCGACGGTGGAAGGTTGCGAATGGATTCGCCACTTTGACCAAATGCCACAGCAACGTCGCGCGGTCTATGCCTGTATCGAAACCTTGGTGTTGCTCACCGACCGTGGTGACACCGCGCCGTATGTGGGCGCGATTCGCCAGTTGTATGGCGCAGGTGTGTTTGAACAAGCCCATGCGCTCATCATGCAAACCGACCGTTTCATGGGCATCTCAGCACCGGGTTTGATGATGGAAGGCTGTGAGAGGCAGCACAAGTTGTGGGCGGCCTACGACAAAGTGCAGGCGCTTAAAAGTTATTAAAGCCCAAGGCTTTCCAGCACCACCACACCTTTAGGCGTTTGCAATGTGGCCTTGAGGTTGGCAGGGCCTTCTGTCACCGTCACACGGTTGAGTTCAATCGCGTCATAAGCGGCTTGCAGTTTGGCAGCGCTGGGGTGAATCACCTCTAAGCTTTGCAGTGTCACACCCGAGCGGGTGAGGGTGTTGCGGGGGTGAAGCTTGAGTGGGTCTGTGGCTTCGGGCTTGCCCCATTGAATGAGCGTGGGCATGCAGCCGTCAAACAAGCGCTGGCCATCGGCGCGCACTGAAATTTGCCAATTGAGCATGCCGCGGTTGGTGCGGCGGCTGGCGTGGACGGCGGGGCCGCGGTCAATGCCTTGCATGCGGATGGCCATGCGTGCGGCTCGGATGTCAGGCGTGTTCACCACAAAGTGCACCAAGCGCGGTTCCTTGGCCACGGCCTTTTGCAGAGCAGGGTCATCCATGTCATACCAGCGCTTCGGACAGGCACGTTTGGGTCGCACAGCGGCGGGGTTGATGGCGATGATTTCGACATAGGCCATCGGGTTAGAGGGCGAGGCTACTTTGAACAAGCGGTTGTGTGTGCCGTACAGCGTGTGCTCGCCGCCGGGGCCAGGCGTGATGCCCAGTGTGTCTTCGCACCATTGCACGCCTTGTTCTAGGCTTTTAGCAACGATGACGAGATGGTCTATTTGTGTGTGCATGGGGCAGCACCATACCACTAGGGCTGGGTGAGTCTTTGACGCAGTTCGGTTTTCAGCACTTTGCCGTAGTTGTTTTTGGGCAAGCTGTCGACCAGTTCGTAACGCTTGGGGCGTTTGAAGCGGGCAATTTCTTTCAAGCAATACGTGTCGAGGTCTTGCGCGGTGACGGTGCGGCCTAGTTGCGCCACCACAAACGCCACGATGATTTCGCCCCACTCGGGGTTCGGTGCGCCCACCACGGCCACTTCGCTCACACCAGGGGCTTGTAACAACACTTCTTCCACCTCGCGCGGGTACACGTTGGAGCCGCCACTGATGATGAGGTCTTTGCTGCGGTCTTTCAGCGTGAGAAAACCATGCGCGTCTAAGCAGCCCATGTCACCCGTGAACAACCAGTCATCGCGAATGGCAGTTTGCGTGGCTTCTGGGTTGCGCCAGTAACCGGCCATCACGCTGTCGCCTTTGATGAGCACTTCACCCACTTCGCCCAAGGGCAGGTCGTGTCCTTGTTCATCGGTGATGCGAATTTGCACCGGTGTTTGCGCCACACCGATAGATGCCAGACGTTGCGCATGTTCTGGATGGGTGGTGTCGCTCAAATGAAAGCGGGACAGGGCAGTGCCCACCATGGGGCTTTCGCCTTGGCCGTAAATTTGCACAAAGCGTGGCCCCATGAGGCGCAGCGCGCGTTGGATGTCTGCGGCATACATGGGCGCGCCGCCATAGACGATGGTCTTGAAGGCGCGGCCACAGTCTTCGGTTGTCTGTTGTGTTTGCTCGGCATGGTCGACCAAACGTTTGACGATGGTGGGGGCTGCAAACATCGAAAGCGGACCTACTGCTTGGCCTAGTTCAAATAACTCTGCTGCATCAAAACCACCCGAAGTGGGAACCACATGACGTGCGCCAGCCATCAAGTGCGGAATGGCATAAAGACCAGCACCGTGTGACATGGGGGCCGCGTAGACGATGGCGTCTTGCGTGGTGACGGTGTCCACATCGGAGAAGTAAGCCAAGCCCATGGTCATCAAGTTGCGGTGTGTGATCATCACGCCCTTGGGGCGGCCTGTGGTGCCGCTGGTGTAAAACAACCAAGCCAAGTCGTCCGACTGGCGCTCAACGATGGGTTTTGTGGGCGGCGCATCGCTGGCGTGAGGCATGGCCCACAAATCATGAGCCTCTGCGTTGTCCACATCGATGACGCGTTGCAAGCCGGTCAGTTGTTCGCCGGTGTCGGCTGTGACGTCTGCAGTGACAAAAGCCCAGCTCGCTTGCGCGTTGTCGACGATCCATTGTGCTTCGCGCACATGCAACTTGGCATTGATGGGTACCACAGCCAAGCCCGCCCACCATGCGCCAAACATCACTTCTAGGTAACGCGGGTGGTTGTGCATGAACAGGGCCACACGATCGCCCAGCTTGAGGCCTGCGTCTTGAAACTCTTGGGCCAGGTGCGCGCTGCGCTGCGCCCATTGCGCGTAGGTGGCCACCGCGTGTGTGCCATGGAAAATAGCCGCGCGGTTGGGAAACTGACGCGCCATGCGCTGGAGTAAATGAGCCAAGTTCAACGAAATCTCTCCACAAAGAAGTGAATGGATGAACGATACAACGATTAACTGTGGGAGGATTCAGCTCTTATGAATTCCAGTCAATCCGTGGGGCACCGCCCAGCCGAAGGCGAACGCCTTTCCAAACGCATCATGCAACTGCGCGACTGTTCGCGCCGCGAAGCCGAGCAATACATTGAGGCGGGTTTTGTGCGTGTCGATGGCGTGGTGGTGCAATCGCCGCAGAGTCGTGTGACCACACAAACCGTCACGGTCGACGCAGATGCCAGTTTGCTTAACCTCATGTCGGTCACGCTGATTTTGAACAAGCCTGTGGGTTGGACCGATGGCTTAGAGCCATTGCCGATGAAAAAACCTGCGCCAGTTGGGCGTGCTGGTGCGCCTACACGGCCCCCCAAAGGCCCGCAAAACGTGCGCAGCTTGCTCACGCCTGAGCAACACAGCAAGCATGACCACAGTGGTGTGCGTTTCTTGAAAAGTCATTTGATCAAGCTCGACGCCAGCGTGCCGCTGGAATATGAGGCCAGCGGTTTGGTGGCATTCACCCAAGATTTCCGTGTGCAGCGCAAGCTGATGGAAGACATGGCGTTCATTGAGCAAGAGTTGATCATGGATGTGCGAGGCGAGGTGTTGCCCGATGCGCTGCGCCCGATTGAACGTGCCATGCGCGATGCGCGTTTGCGCTTGCCCGAATTCAAAATCAGCGTGGGCAGTGCCAACCCAGAACGCAGCAAATTGCGTTTGGCGGTGAAAGGCTCGCACCTTGGACTGGCGCTTTATTTGTGCGAATTGGCGGGGTTGGAAATCTTGGCGCTGCGACGCATCCGCTTGGGACGTGTGAGCTTGGGCGATTTGGAAGAGGGGACTTGGCGCTACCTAGGCGAGGGCGAGCGTTTCTAACGCCCCACCGTGCTCAATTGTCGTTGTTGCCTGCGGCGGGCACACGACGGGCGCCGGTGAAGCGGCGATCCCAATAGGCATCACGCATGTCTTCGACGCGCACTTGCTTGCCAGGGCGAGGTGAGTGGATGAACTTGTTGTCCCCCACATAGATGCCCACATGGCTGAAGGTTTGACGCATGGTGTTGAAGAACACCAAGTCGCCAGGCTTCAAATCTTGCTTGTCGATTTTTTCGGTGGCAGCCGCTTGTTCACTGGCACGGCGTGGCAACACCTTGCCCACGGTTTGCTCGAACATCGAGCGCACAAAACCACTGCAGTCAAAACCGGTGCTGGCACTGGTGCCACCACGGCGGTAGGGCACGCCCAAGAAGGTCATGGCGTTGCCCACCAAGTCGGAGGCCGTATCACCCACCGATTGGCGCACTTGGTCCATTTGCGCGACGATGCCGCGCTCGGCCAAATAGCGCTCAATGTCATCTGCGGCGTTGTTCGACGGTGCAGCATGTGCACTGGCGACGCAGCAGAGGATGAGGAGGGTACGTTTCAACATAGCCTATTATTCTAGCTGTTTTATTTGCGAAAGCTTATCAAATAAATCGTCTAAGTTGTTGATTTTACTGGGGTTAATCCTAAAGTAAACGATATTGACAGGCCGTAAATTTCATATCGTCGATACTTGGCGTTTTCTACAAACCTAGACGTACTTCGCATGTTGCTCGACGACCAAGAATCCCAACTCGTGCTGGTGGACTACCAAGCCCGCCTGATGCCCGCCATTTTTGAAGCTGATTTGGTGTTGGCCAATGCCATGCGTTTGGCCCAAGCTGCGCATTGGATGGAAGTGCCGACCTACGGCACCGAGCAAAACCCAGACAAGCTGGGTCAAAACCCTGCTGAGTTGCGCGCTTTGTGCCGCCGCACCATCCCCAAGATGAGCTTCAGCGCTTGCCCCGATGGTTTGAGCGACGTGTTGCGCCCCGCAGCACGTGCACCCGCTGGCAACGCCCGCAGCTTGCCCAAGCATTTGCAAAAGGCTGTGCCGCAAGAGCCCACACGCCAAAGCATCGTCATTGCGGGCTGCGAAGCCCATGTGTGTTTGCTGCAAACCGCCTTGGATTTGTTGGAAGAAGAGTATTCGGTGTGGGTGGTGACGGATGCTTGTGGTTCGCGCACCGAGCGCAACCGCGACGCCGCGTTTGACCGCTTGGCCGGAGCCGGTGCAGAGCTGGTGACCACCGAGATGGTGCTGTTTGAATGGTTGCGCACGGCAGAGGCGGATCCGTTCAAAGAAATCCACGCGCTGATCAAATAAAGGGTAATTACCCACCCAAAAAGTCAGCTTGTTGCAAGTCCGTCCTTCTCATAATTATGAATTCAGTACAGATTCGTTTTTAGGAGAAGTAGATGGTTGCGTACGCAGATTTTCACCGCCGTTCCATTGAGGACCGCGACACTTTTTGGTCTGAGCAGGCCAAATTGGTGGATTGGGAAACACCTCCTCAACACATCTGCGATTACAGCAACCCGCCTTTTGCCAAGTGGTTCGTCGGTGGCAAAACCAACATTTGCTACAACGCGGTCGACCGTCACCTCAAAGACCGCGCTGACCAAGCTGCGTTGATTTTTGTTTCTACAGAAACCAACCAAGAGCACACCTACAGCTTCCGCGAACTGCACGCTGAAGTGCAGCGCATGGCTGCGATCTTGAAAGACTTGGGCGTCACCAAAGGCGACCGTGTTCTGATTTACATGCCCATGATTGCCGAAGCCGCATTTGCCATGTTGGCGTGCACCCGTTTGGGGGCCATTCACTCCGTGGTGTTCGGTGGCTTTGCTTCTCATTCGTTGGCCACTCGCATTGAAGATGCGTCACCCAAGGTCATCATCAGCGCGGACGCAGGTTCACGTGGTGGCAAAGGCGTGCCTTACAAGCCCTTGCTGGACGAAGCCATCAACTTGTCGGCTCACAAACCCAAGAACGTCATCATGGTCGACCGCAAATTGGCGGCGTTCACGCCCGTGGCGGGCCGCGATGTGGATTACGCCACCGAGCGCGCCAAGCACATGGACACGCAAGTGCCTTGCGAGTGGGTCGAGTCGACTCACCCCAGCTACACGCTGTACACATCAGGCACCACAGGCAAGCCAAAAGGCGTGCAACGTGACACCGGCGGCTACACCGTGGCATTGGCCGCCAGCATTCCTAATATTTACCAAGGCAAGCCTGGCGAGACCTTCTTCTGCACCAGCGACATCGGTTGGGTGGTGGGCCACAGCTACATCATCTACGGCCCACTCATTGGCGGCATGGCCACCATCATGTACGAAGGTCTGCCCATTCGCCCAGACGGCGGCATCTGGTGGAGCTTGGTCGAGAAGTACAAAGTCTCGGTCATGTTCAGCGCGCCCACGGCGATTCGCGTGCTCAAAAAGCAAGATCCTGCCTTGCTGACCAAGTACGATTTGTCCACCCTCAAAGCCTTGTTCTTGGCTGGCGAACCTTTGGACGAGCCAACCGCCAAGTGGATTTCTGAAGGTTTGAACGGCAAAGCCATCATTGACAACTACTGGCAAACCGAAACCGGCTGGCCGATCTTGACCATCTGCAACGGCGTGGAAAAAGCACCCAGCAAGTTCGGTTCACCTGGCAAGGCTGTGTATGGTTACAACGTCAAGTTGGTGGACGATCAAACGGGCGAAGAGCTCACAGGCGCTAACCAAAAAGGCGTGTTGACCATCGAGGGTCCACTGCCTCCCGGCAACTTGCAAACCATTTGGGGGGACGACAACCGCTTCGTCAACACTTATTGGAAGACCGTACCCAACAAGCTCGTGTACAGCACCTTCGACTGGGCTGTGCGTGACGAAGACGGCTACTACTTCATCTTGGGTCGTACCGATGACGTGATCAACGTGGCCGGTCACCGCTTGGGCACCCGCGAAATCGAGGAGAGCATCTCCAGCCATCCCAATATCGCTGAAGTGGCGGTGGTGGGTGTGGCCGACCAGCTCAAAGGTCAAGTGGCCATGGCGTTTGCCATTGCCAAGGATGCTTCTGGTTTGACGAATGAGGCGGCCCACAAAGCCTTGGAGGCCGAAGTCATGAAGGTAGTGGACGGTCAGCTGGGTGCGGTTGCCCGCCCAGCGCGTGTGATCTTTGTGACCTCCTTGCCCAAGACCCGCAGCGGTAAATTGCTGCGTCGTGCCATCCAAGCCGTATGCGAAAAGCGTGATCCAGGCGATCTGACCACCATCGACGATCCAACCGCATTGCAACAAATCAAAGACCAAATCGTTTGATTTGGCGCCCACGGCTGGGTTTTCGGTGGCACAATCTTAGATGCACTAGGTCAATCCTGACCACAGTCGCATCTGCTAACCGGTCCAGCCGTGTCGCAGAGGTTTTTTTCCAACCAACTAATGTTCCCTGCAGGGGAACGGAGGTCAGCGCAAAATGAGTGAGACA
>JACCDX011056175.1_pt1 | contig 52192 bp, 52 predicted proteins | sample 7449681 | NCBI WGS metagenome assembly JACCDX01 (sample SAMN15323450, study PRJNA562643) | freshwater metagenome | isolation source: river surface water | place: USA:Blue River Watershed | collected 2017-08-18
AGGGCAGATTCGCCTGCTTGAATTTCGCACGCCAATCCGCAGCTAAGGCTTCTAATTTCTTTCCATAATTCTTCGGATCGCCGCCATTCGATTCCCCTTGGTACCACAAAATGCCATTCAGCGTATAGGGCAACAGCGGGCTAATCATCCCTTGGTAAAGCGTCTTGGGCTGATACATTTGGGCATTGGAAATTTGGGGATTCGGGTTCCAAACATCGCCTACTTTGTATTGCCAATTTCCCACCAGCGAGATGGTCTTTTCCCCGAGGAGTAGTTCATAGCGTTTGTCGGGCACAAAGCCGCCCTTCCCCGCTGAATTGCTAACTCGAATAACCAATAGATTTTTTCCCGCATGTAAAATTCCGGGTTTGATTTCGTAGCGCCGCGGTGGGTATTGATAGGTCACATTGCCTACGCGAGTTCCATTGACATACATCTCGTCGGCATCCACGATTCGCCCCATGAAGAGCTTCGCCGCTTGATTTTCCAGCCCAGCCGGGATATCGATTTCCTTGCGAAACCAAACGATTCCATTGAGATCCTTGAGGCCTTGATCTTCCCAAAACCCTGGGATGAAATAATTTTTCCAGCCCTTGGGTTCATAGCTTGGGTCGAACCATTTTTTCGTTTCATGAAGTCCGCGGTCCTTTTCGATGGGTGCTGGGCTAGCCGTGATGGGCGTTTGGACAGGGATGGGAAAGGGTTTGAGTCCGGATTCAGAGATCCAGGATTCGATGGGCGATCCGCCCACGCTGGCGTTGATGATCCCGATGGGTACATGCGTTTGATCAAATCGTTTTTGGGCGAAAAAATAAGTCACCGCTCCCATCTTCAAGACATTTTCGGGATTGGTTTCGAGCCATTTGGCATTGGGAATATTGTCTTTTTCGATGTCCTTGCTGACGAGGGTCGGGATGAAGAAATTCCGAATGAGCGGATAATTTGCCACCGCAATTTCAGCTGGATAGGTTTCCTTCACACGCTCCATGGGCAAGACCATGTTGGACTGTCCAGAACAAAGCCAGACTTCTCCCCAAAGCACGTTGTGAATAGTGATGTCATTGATACGAATGTCAAAAGGCCCGCCAGCTGGGAAGGCCGGCAATTGTGCCTGCCACTTGCCCGATATATCAGCTTGGATTTTGATGGATTTATTTCGGGTAATGATGCGAATTTTTTCTTTCGGACTCGCCCAGCCCCAGATGTTCGTAGGCTTTCCGCTTGGCAAGACCATGTTGTCGCTGACCAACGAAGGAAGCTTTACTTGGCCGAATGTCGTTAACGACAATGAAATGAAAAGGACTAAAAGAATCTTTTGCATGTGTTCAATTTTATCAGTTTCCTGTTCGAAATTTTGCTTCCCCCCGCACTACCTTTGGCAAACCTGATGAGGATTGCCAAAGGTTAGTTGATAACAAATGTATATTTTCCGCTTGCTAATTCTTGTATAAAGCTGTCGCCACTTGCCGTCCAGCTTTGAGAACCTTCTTTGATTTTCGCACCCGGTTTCACGCTTAATCGCAATTCGGCGGTGGTGTTTGCCGGAATCTCAAACGTGTAGGTCGTCTGTCCTCCATTTACCGACCAGCCACTCGCAATTTTCCCATACATGCTGGAAATATGCCCTTTGGCATGTGTCAAAATACCCGTTGGGTCCGGAATCGGCCGTAGATAGAAACGCTTAAATCCCGGGGAATTGACATCCCGTTGGATTCCCAAGGAATGATTGTACATCCAGGCGGCCACCGCCCCAAAGGAATAGTGATTAAACGAATTCATGCTATTATTCCCCCCAAAACCATTCTCCACCGTGTAGGAATTCAAGCGCTCCCAAATCGTCGTCGCGCCATTTGCCACGGAATACAACCAAGAAGGATAGGTCTTTTGGGTCAATAATCGATAGGCTTCGGCATGTTGATTATTGGCCGATAAGGCCTCGCTGATCGATGCGGTTCCAATAAACCCGGTCATCAAGGAATATGCTGGCCGTGCCACACCACCATCATCTGTATTCGAACGTTTCACCGTCTCCACCAATCCCGAAATAGCAAAAGGTTTATTTGACGCGTTGAAAATGCCTAAGGCTAATGGGATGGCATAAGACGCTTGGGTGTCAACCAATTGGCCCTTGTCGGTTTTTCCGGTAACTGCAGTTGCATTGGGCGGCCCGAAAGTGGCCGCTTTTACACCCGATTTTACGGATTTATGTGTCGTAGCATCCACGTAAATGGCATTAAATAAGGCCTTGCGTTCGGCTGATTTTTGAGTAAAATTCACCGCATCATCTGCATAGCCCAAAATAGACGCCACCTTCGACATAATCTCATAATTATAAGCCTGATAACTTACCCAAAAAGCCGTATTGTCATTCTTGTTTCCTTCAGGACTCAACCAATCGCCCAAAGGCCCTTCATTCAAAATGCCTTCTGGTGTTTGTTTAGTCTCTAAAAAAGCCACATAACGCTTCATGGCATTGTAGTGTTCGGCCAATAAGGCCTTGTCTCCATATTGTTGGTAGGTCTCCCAAGGAATCACGATACCCGCACTTCCCCAAAGTGTTCCGCCAAATCCTCCGCCCATCGGCGCCACATCTGTAAAGCGCCCATCTGCTCGCTGCACATCGCGCATGCCCTGTAAATGTCGGCGCATAAAATTATTTACGGGTGCTAAATAGGTGGCAGTTTTGGAGAAGACGTTGATGTCCCCCGACCAGCCCATACGTTCATTACGAGCCGGCGTATCCGTGGGGATGGATAAGAAATTTCCGCGCATCGACCAGGTAATATTATTCCATAACTTATTCACCATCGGGTCTGAAGTCTCGTAAGACGAACTAATTTCGCTAATTGACGAGAGCACAATTCCGGCCACTTGTGGCAAAGCTGGGGCCTGATCAAGTCCGCTTATTTCCAAATAACGGTAGCCATGGAACGTAAAGCGCGGCTGGATGTATTCGTCTCCGCCCTTCAGTACATATATATCTTGAGCTAAGGCGGCACGTATATTCTCCAACATGATCATTCCTTTTTGCGCAGCATATTCCGCTAAATCCGGATACAACATTTCAGCATAACGCAAGGTAATGACTTGACCTGCCTTGCCGTTTGGAATGAAGATCTTCGGAAATCCAACCATGTTTTGACCCATGTCGTAGACGTATACGCCTTTGCGGGGTTCTTGAATGGACTGCGCTTGTAAGACCATGCGGACTTGAACGCGATCATCTAATTGCCCAGTCAAATGCATGTTGCTATAGTCCAGATTCTTGTCTACGAATGCCGTTCCCTCTAGCGGAATCGTTGATGCTGCTTTCCAATGTTTATCCGAGTAGCCTGTGGTTGACCAACCCGTAATTGCGGCTTCTTTTTGGGCGTCATAGACTTCCCCTTGGAAGAAACTACCGACGCGGATCGGGCCATCATTGAAAGATTTCCACTGGTTCGGATTTGTTGTTACGATTTGTTCTGTGCCATCAGAATAACTAATGACTAATTTGGCCAACATGGATTGTCGGTCGCCAAAATAATTCCAATTATCCCCACTGAAGGTGATATTTCCTGACCACCAGCCCTCGCTGAGCCAAGCGCCCCACGCGTTTTCGCCGGATTTTAGGAGCGATGTTACATCAAAACTTTGGTATTGGTGTGTCTTATTGTATTGTGTCAAACCGGGGTTAAAATAGTCATCGCCCACACGTTTCCCATTCAAATACAATTCATAAATGCCGCGTGCCGTTGCATAGATGCGAGCCTTTTTAATGCTTTTTCCGTTGGTGGCAAATTGTGTTCGCAACATCGGGGCGGCATGTTGGCTAGGATTTGCGACTGAAAATGTACCACTGACCCGAAATTTCTTTCCATCCCAGCCCGGCCATAATTCAGGTTTTTCTGCTGCCGCAAACAGGGTATTACTCGGTAGGCGATAATTCTTAATAATCACCTCTGAGAAGAAGGCCGTTTCGCCGGTAGGCACTTGGAAGCCGATATCGGCCAACATCGGATAGGAGATGAAATTATTTCCTAATCCAACCGGGTTGAGGTTAAAGCCGGATGGCGCGAAAGGGCTTGCGGTATTCAGTGTAGGGTTAATTTTATGCTCCTTATCCACTTGGTCTATGTAAAGATCAAATAAACCAAAATTGCAGGTCGCAAAAACCGTGTGTTTTTGATATTGATTCGTTTTTGATATCACGTTTTTGGGGATTTCGAATCGAAAGATCGCTTTATTCGCATCATCTTTGGGATCATAGCCCGCTCGGTAGACATTCAAATAGGCTTGGGTGCTGTCGGAAAGATCAAGTTCAATACGAATGTAGGAGCTGTTTTTCGTACTTTCCACGCCTTGAATGTTGAGGTTTTTGTTTTGTAAACGCGGGTCATTGGCACCGAAAACGAAGGAGGCTTTTTTGGATTTAGAGGCTTCGTCCAACTGAATTCCGTATTGAAATTTATAGACGGACAGGTAATGGCTGTAAAGCGGTAAATCGTTTGATCCGATCCAGCTTGCTTCGTTCCAAGATTCGTTTAGTAGGCCCGTTTCAAAGGATGATTGGGCGCTGGAAACTTGATTTTTCTGATTCCAAACTTGCACAGTCCAAGTATATTTTGTGCGCGCTTCGAGTGCTTTCCCCGCATAGGAAATCCCTAGGGAAATGTCAGAGGCTACTTTTTTACTATCCCAAACAGGCTGATTTTTTTCATCCTGTACGAGGATGCGGTAAGCGATTTGTCGGTCGCCGCGCGCGCCTGCTTTACTGAGCATTTGCCAAGAAAAACGCGGTTTACGTTCGTCCATGCCGAGGGGCATTTCTTGGTATTCGACTTGGAGTTTGGTGAGACTAACCTGTGCGAGGCTGGCAAAAGTCAAAAAACTCAAGCAAAGGAGTAAAGCAAATTTCATTTTAAAACGGTTTAGAGATCGAATGTACTTAAAATCTGACGAGTGCCTATCCCTAGTGGGGGTAGGACGGTTAGGCCTTGGGCCAAATGCCCCAGGTTAACACCTGGGGTTATAAGGTAATCGGGTCTAAAACCCTGGGCTTTAGCCTGGGGTATGGTCACGAATCTTCTTCGTTTGATAACCCCAGACTTCAGTCTGGGGACTTATAAAAACTTGCGAACCTTTAACCAGTTCTCAAAATCATGGATCCAGTTGTCGCTCGCTGTATTGTTTTTTCGCATTCCAAAGCCGTGGCCTCCATTTTCGTATACATGCAATTCACTCGGGTGTTTGGCAGCGATCCAGCGTTCGAAAAGTCGGATGCTATGTGGCGTGAAACCTAAATTATCGTCGGCCGCCACCGCTATGAAAGCCGGAGTAATCGCACGGGGCATTTCTTTTCCCGTTACAGCATTTGCATAGTGGTAGATGGGGGCTATGAAATTTGGTTTTAATTCTTGTGGGGCACTTAATAAGACATTCATCGTCAGGGTGCCGCCAGCTGAGAAGCCCATGAAACCCATTTTTTCTGGATCAATCCCGAGTTTTTTAGCATTTGCCTTTACATATTTAATGGCTTCGATACCATCTTGTGTAGCCATTTCTACCACGGGAGCATTGATTTCATCGAGCTTTTTGAAATCATTCATGAGCGGCATTAACTCGGCAAATGGATTAGGTCCGTTTGACTTCACAACGCGGTAGGTCAGGACGAAGGCGGTAATTCCACGCGTGCTTAAATACTTCGCCACATCATGGCCTTCGGAATCGATGGATAAAATGTGGAAGGCGCCACCGGGAGCGATGATGATGGAGCTGCCATTTCCTTTGCCAGCGGCTGCGGGGTAGATGGTCAACGTGGGTTCTGTGACATTGAACAACATCCGGTTATTGGGCATGGGGGTAAACTCTTTGACTTCCCAATTCCAGTTTTCAGATCCCGGAGCATTGCCCGGATAGAGCTTAATGACTTGTTGGCCGAAGGCCGATACGCTCAAAAGGATAAATAAGATAATTTTCATGTTTTGAATATACTTAATGTATCAAGATTAGACAATATTAAGAATGTTTCTATATTTGCTTTATTGTAAACCCTAAATTTTATTTCGTATGAAAAAGTTTATTGCACTTGTATTTGTTTTAACTACCTTATTTTCAGCTTCTTCATTTGCTTCTCAGCCAGACCCGACTGATTTTTTCGCTGGAAAGTGGAAAATCATGGTTGCGGGAACGCCCAACGGTGACGTGACATTTGCGACGAATTTGATCCGTAAAGATGGCGCATTAACGGGCCAATTAAAGATTGTTGGTGATGATTCACTTCCTTTGGTTGACATTTCCAAAGTTGAGGATAGCAGCGACAAAGTGGTTATCTATTTCACCATTCAAGGCTATGATGTGAATGCAGAATTGACGAAAGTGGATGATGACAACTTGAAAGGTTCTTTGATGGGCATGTTTGAGGCAAAAGCAGCGCGCGTTAAAGAATAAACAGTCGTTGGCTGTTTAAAATTTTAAATTGATATAGCCATGAAAATAGCTGGAAAAGTATTTTTAGTGACCGGAGCGGGTAGTGGGATGGGCCGCGAAATGACGCACCAAATCATTGCCAAAGGGGGTAAAGTAGCCGCATTGGATAGGCATTTGCCCGCTTTGTTAGAAACCCAACAAGTTTGCTCCGGAACTTCCAAAACATTTCTAGCCTTAGAAGTAGACATATCCGATCGGCCCCAAGTGCTTGCATTGCCCGAACAGGTGATCAAGCACTTTGGGCAGATTGATGGCATCATCAACAATGCTGGAATCATTCAGCCCTTTGTGAAGGTCAATGACTTGACCTTTAATCAAATTGAACACGTGATGAACGTGAATTTTATGGGTACTGTTTCGGTAAGCAAAGCATTTCTTCCCCATTTATTGGAGCGTCCAGAGGCGCATATTGTCAATATATCCAGTATGGGAGGTTTTTTGCCTGTTCCCGGCCAAAGTATCTATGGGGCATCCAAAGCGGCCGTGAAATTATTCACAGAAGGTTTGTATGCCGAACTGAAAGAAACGACGGTACGTGTTTCGGTGGTTTTTCCGGGGGCTATCGCGACAAATATTACCGCTAATTCAGGAATCGAAATGCCCAAAGTTTCTGGGGATACTTCGGCCATGGCGACGATGCCGGCCAACGAAGCTGCGCGCATCATTTTGCACGGTATGGAAACCAATCAATACCGGATTCTCGTCGGTTCTGATTCCAAATTCATGGATTTCTTATGCCGACTGGCACCCGAATATGCGACAAACTTCATCGCGAAAAAGATGAAGGCGCTGCTGGGATAATTATCAGTCTCTTGGATTTGATTATCAGTTGGCGAGGGAATTTTCTCATTCCTCCCCACTACCTTTGCCAAACCTTGGAGGATTGGCAAAGGTAAGGGGGTTATGCTATAAAAGTTTCAACCATCGTCAATGCCCGGTCGATGATTTGATGCATATCGTAATACTTGTATTCGCCTAATCGGCCCCCGAAAAATACCTGCGCCTCTTGATCCGCCAACGATCGGTATTGCTGAAATAAGTCATTATTTACCTGATCGTTCACCGGATAATAGGGCTCCGTCACCTCCGCTTTGTATGGCTCCGGATATTCATAGCTAATCCATGTACTCGGTGTTTCATTAAATTCAAAATGCTTGTGTTCAATGATGCGTGTATACGGAATTTCGGACTCCGTGTAGTTCATGACCGCAACACCCTGGTGATTCGAATAATCATGTTTGACGTGGTCAAAGCGCGTTGTCTTATATTCTAATTCCCCAAATTGGTAATTAAAATAGGAATCAATCGGCCCCGTGTAAATCACTTTATTGGCCATCGCATTGTAAGATGCTTTATCCGCCAAATAATCCACGTTCAATCGAACCTCAATTCCCTCTAATAACTTTTCAAATATTTGTGTATAGCCACCTTCAGGAATTCCTTGGTAACGATCATTAAAGTAATTCGTATCGAAGGTAAACCGTACAGGCAAACGCTTGATGATCTCCTTTGGCAATTCCTTTGGGTCCTTTATCCATTGTTTGGCAGTATAGCCTTTGATGAGTTTTTCGTAGATATCTTTCCCGACCAATTTGATTGCCTGCTCCTCTAAATTTTGTGGCTCACCCACAATATCTTTTCCCTGTTCAGCAATGATTTTTTGGGCTTCCGCAGGTGTATTGACATTCCACAACTGATTAAAAGTCCACATATTGAAAGGTAGCGCGAATAGCTCCCCTTTGTAATTGGCAATCGGTCGGTTCGTGTAATGGTTGAACTTCGCATATTGGTTTATCCAATTCCAAACTTTCTCATTCGAGGTATGGAAAATATGCGCCCCATAGACATGTAAATGAATATCATCGCGTTTTTCGGTGAAGCAATTTCCCGCAATGTGATTGCGTTTTTCAATCACTAAACATTTATAGCCCTGATTGGTCAATTCTCTCGCACAAATACTGCCGAAAAAGCCGGCACCAACAATCAGAAAATCATAGGGTTTTGACATTACCTTGGGGTTATTTTGGCAACAAAATTAGTTAATTTTCACATGCCTTTTCCAAATCGGCAATGATGAATTTTGACATTTGTAAAAAGGCATAGGTTGCCTTGGGTGCGGTCACGGGATTGCTCATAAATTTACCTAAGCAATTGGGGACAATTTGCCAAGAAACGCCGTATTGATCTTTCAGCCAGCCGCATTTTCCGGGAGATCCGCCTGTCGTCAATTGATCCCAAAAGAAATCAATCTCCTCCTGTGTATCCACAACAACGACATGGGAAACGCCTTCGTTAAAGGCGAACTCATGCATGTGCGAACTGTCCATGGCCCCAAAAACCTGATTGTTCAATTGGAATTGAGCATAATTTAAATGGGTGGCAACATCTGCTCCCCCTTCGCCATAGGGGCTAAGCTGTACCGTTTTTGAATCCGGGAAAATTGAGGTGTAATAAGCAATCGCTTCTGCCGCTTTGCCATTATTATCCCCCGTAAACATCAGGCTCGGATAGACTTTGTCACCACTGACATGGTCTAACATCAATTGCCAATTTACCCCAAAGCGATCGGCCACCCAACCGTATTTGCTACTCCAAGGATAAGCATTCAAAGGCATCATGACCTTTCCCCCTTCAATGAGCCGAGCCCAAATGCGATCAATCTCCGCCTCATTTTCTGCATTGTAGAAAAACGAAATGGAGGGATTGATTTTATACTCCGGCCCACCGTTTAAGTGCATGAATCGCTTGCCCGCCAAGGTATAGTTGACGGTAAACGGATTTTCCGAAATAAGTTGGACATCGGTAAATACCGACTGGTAAAAAGTAAATGCTTCTTTGGCTTGTTTATCAAACCACAAACAAGTCATGATGGGATGGTTCATATTGATTTTGCTTTAAAACTCCAGGTAAAGGTAAATTCCGCGACAACCATGCCGTCTTGATTTTTGCCGATGGCTTTGGATGTTAACTTAACCCCTTCGCCTGTTTTGACTGTCTCGTCCACTGCCGCTTCCATCGCCTTCCCATCTTCACACGTAAAAAAGATGGTTCCTGTGGCTTTTTTGACGAATGTCGCTTCTACTTTTTCGACCAACATGCTGACAGCAGGTTGGCGTTTATGCACTTGGGCATAGGCCAACATTCCACTACTCATTTCTGCCGCCATGGCTTCCACCGCGAAATACATGGAACGAAAGGGATTCTGATTAAACCAAGATAATTTAGTTCTCACCACACACGACTCCTCATCAAAATGGTGAATGTTCAATCCTGACCAAAATGCGGCCGAAAGGTTTTTGAATATAAAAAACTTGAATAATATGGGGGTCGTAATAATGCGTTTAAACTCGCTGAAATTAACGTTCATAGCTACTTGTTTAGGTCGATAAAAATAGGTCTTTTCGTTGCATTTTAAAAATGATTTCGCCGTTGGTTTTTTGACCTGACGCTGCCCAGCCCTTTTGCGTATAAAATTTTTCGGCCCTTGTTCCAGCCTCGGTCCCAAACATCAATTCTACCGAACTTTGCGTAAAAAACCCGTTGACCAAGATATCATGCAAGCCGCCACCTATTCCTTTCCCCTCAAAAGCAGGATCAATAAAGAGCGCCCAAAGCTCATTTCCTGCTACGTTCACAATCGAAAAGCCAACAATCTGATTTGCCGATTCACAGACCCATCCACTGTTTGGCAAGGACAAATAAGGCTCATAATCAGCCCCCTGAACGGCTAAAGGATTTCTTAAAACGTTCTCTTTGACCGTTAGGCGAATGCGATGCATCGCTGGAATATCCGCTATATCGGCTTCTCTAATAGACATAGGGAATCAAGGATTTTACTTTTTGGGCATACGCGGTATAGGATTCCCTATACAGGTCACGTAATTTTTGCTCCTCTAGTCGACTGCCAATCCAGATATAAACATAGCTGATGATAAGGACAAATAACATGCTTTTCGTAGGGAAAAGTAAGTAAAGCCCAGCAATGAAAATCAGGGTTCCAAAATACAGGGGATGCCGGACAAAGCGGTACATACCTGAAACAACTAATTCGGATTGGGTCTCGGGCTGAAATCCTAAAAATTCACGCAGGTTGAATGCTCGGAATGCGAGTATGATAAGAATGAATCCGATGCTGGTGATTACAGAACCTATTAATGTGTTAGTAGCAAGGGAAGCTAGCGGTAAGCTGAACACAAGTAAAACCCCTAAGCCTAGGATGGCAATGACATTGTACAGGATTCGGTAATAGGGGTAAAGATGTGGAAGGGTTTCAGAAAAATACTTTTTCACTCGCATGCTCGCTAAAAAGCTATGCACAAAGAAATAAATTAGCCATCCGGATATTAGAAACACATGCATGCGCGCTTGATTTTTGTCAAAGCTAAATCCTTTTTGAGAAAATATTCCCATGTTTAGTAAGAACCTTTTAACTTTCCCTTTTTAAGGAAAAACCTATTTTATGCAACGTAGAAAATTTATCCAATGGTCATCTTTGATCAGCTCTGTTTCATTCTTACCTACGAAAAAACTCAGTGCCTCCACCGACCGCTCCTATTGGGTAAACCTGCTCGATAAAATCGCCGCCCCCATCTTGAAAAATATGTCCAAAGGGGAACTGCGGAAAAATATGATTATTACTTACAGCCCGACCTGGGATAAACGACCTTCGGATGTTGCCTATATGGAGGCTTTTGGCCGTTTGCTAATTGGTATTGGCCCATTTTTGGCCCTCCCGGATGATGTAAGTTCTGCCGCCGCTCGGGAGGAAACGAATATCCGAAAGCGCATGAAGGAACAAACCTTGGCCGCGCTTAGGCATGCTGCGGACCCTTTAAGCGCGGACTATTTGTATTGGGGATCTCCTACTTCCAAACAGCCCTTAGTGGATGCGGCATTTATCGCCCAGGCATTTTTGATAGCCCCTTCGGCCTTGTGGGAACCTTTGTCGGCCGAAACCAAAATGAACTACATCCGGGAGTTTACCACGATCCGACAAATCGTTCCACCGAACAACAATTGGGTCTTATTTGCGGCTACGATTGAGAGTTTTTTATTGTACATCGGGAAGCCTTTTGACGCGCCGCGCATTGATCAGGCCATTGCGAAAATTCAGTCTTGGTACGTGGGAGATGGCTGGTACAAGGATGGTGAGAAATTTCATTTTGATCATTACAATGGATTTGTGATTCATCCTATGTTGATCGATGTTATGCGCGTTAATCTGGCCAAAGGCCGTCTTTCGCAAGCTGATTTTGATTTAGCCTACAAGCGGATGCAACGCTATGCCAGTTTTCAAGAACGTTATATTTCTCCAGAGGGCACGTTTTTGGTGGTAGGTCGTTCTTCGACATATCGAGTTGGGCTGTTCCAGCCGCTCGCAAAGTTGGCATTGGAAAATGCCTTGCCTGAAGGTGTGAGTTTAGCACAAGTACGTTCGGCTTTGACGGCCGTTTTCCGACGGGTGTTTGTTTCGTCGACTTTTGATCGAGACGGTTGGTTGACTTTAGGTTTAGTTGGGGCTAATCAAGCGAATATCGCAGATTCCTATTCGAATACGGGAAGTATGTATTTGACCTCGGCAGCATTTTTGCCTTTGGGCTTGCCGGCGAGCCATCCATTTTGGTCGGATGCCGATGCAGATTGGACACAGAAGAAGGCATGGACCGGACAAGTATTTCCGAAGGACTATGCTGTCGACTTCTAACCTTAACCTTTGGCAATCCTCCATAGGTTTGCCAAAGGTAGTTGCGCGGATGCGAAAAACGAGTCAAAAAACTGATAAAAATAAGATGCTACAAGAACTCATTGCTTTATATGATCGGGATTTGAAAGCCCTTCGAAAAGAGATTGAATTATATCAATCCGATGGCCATGTTTGGCAGGTCGCGGAAGGAATTAATAATCCAGGCGGAAATGTATTCATGCACTTGATGGGGAACTTAAATACATTTTTTGGGGCGGTGTACGCAAATACGGGTTACGTGCGTGACCGCCCACTGGAATTTTCAGCGCGGGATGTTCCGCGGGAAACGTTATTGCACATGCTCGATGAAATTCATCCCATAGTGCTTCAGGTTTTACGTGATTTCCCGAGCGATAAATTAGGGGAAATTTACCCCATCCGAATTTTCGAAGAGGATAAAACAAATGGCTATATTTTTATCCATTTGGAGACACATTTGGCCTACCATTTAGGGCAAATTAATTACCACCGACGCCTGCTGGTTTAACTACCTTTGGCAAACCTTGGAGGATTGCCAAAGGTAAGTGGGGGAAACGAAATGAATGACTATTAAACTGATAAAAAAATGAAAAAATTCTTAAAAATTCTTGGCTGGACTTTATTCAGCATCATCCTCATGCTTTCCGTGGCCATGGGGACCTTTATGTACAAAGTGAAGTACGGCTTCCCCGTGAGTTATGAAACAGAAAAACCCGGGATTCAATTTCCGGTGAATCAAGCAGCCATTTTGGTCTTTACCAAAACAACCGGCTTCCGCCATGCAGAATCCATCGATGCCTCAATTCCAATTTTGAAAGATCTAGGCAAATCCCACAACTATTTTGTCTATGAAACAGCGGATGGTGGGGTGTTTAACGCGGAACAATTGAAGCAATTTAGTTTGGTGATTTTTGATAATTCGACGGGAAGGGTGCTAAATGACGACCAACAATCCGCGCTGGAAAAATATGTGGAAGAAGGTGGGTCCCTGATGGGAATTCACGGTGCGGGAGACGATTCACACCGCTGGGAATGGTATGAAACAAACCTCTTGGGAGCTAAATTTTCACATCATCCCTTGAATCCGCAATTCCAACAGGCCGATGTACGGATGTCGGAAAATGTCGATTCCTTATTTTCACAGAAGCTCGTTAAGCAATGGAGCAATACCGACGAATGGTATGTCTTTTTCAATCAGCCCAATGATGTAACTGTTTTGTATTCAATTAATGGCGACAAAATAATTCCGAATGGAAATATGCTTTGGATGACAGACAAAAACTTCGGTATGGGAGCGAATCACCCGGTGGCTTGGTACCGTCAAGTAGGAAAAGGAAAAACATTTTACACCTCCATGGGACATTCGGCTGCCGTTTGGAAAAACCCAGATTACCAGAAGTTAATCGAACAAGGCATCGCCTGGAGCATGCATAAAAATTAGTCCAAATAGGGCACTAATTCCGCGCGCAACAAACCACTCCCTCCACCATAATGTTGGATGACCGGTTGGCTTACTTGCGCGCGGATTTTTGCTTCATCTGCTTCAGACACGCTGCTGCTGAGTAAGACAAGGTCGAAAGTTGCGGTCAACAGGTCTTCTACCTGTGCAAAGGATACGGCTTCAGCCGTTTCATATTGATTAATCAAACGGACCAAAACGGCCACGATATCTGGATTTCCCCCGAAGACTGCGATTGTTTTCATGCGCATTAAAATTGCATGGGAACTTCCATCAGTAAAATTTCCGCTTCGGCGGTTAAGGCTTTTAATTCAAATGCCTCAGCTCCACGAATGCCCAAGCCATCCCGTGTGGACAAGCTTTGGCCATCGAGTTCAAAACTGCCCGAAAGCACAAAGGCATACACGCCATTTCCGGCTTTATTTATCACATAATTCGCGGAAACACCCTGATCAAATTTTCCCAGATGGAACCAGGCATCTTGGTGAATCCAAACGCCCGCATCTTCCGCATTTGGCGATAAAATTTGTTGCAATTGATTATGACGGTCTGCTACATTCAAGGTGATTTGATCGTAACGAGGTGTTACATTTTTCTTATTCGGGAAGACCCAAATCTGTAAAAATTTAACCGTAGAATCTTTGCTGTGATTGTATTCGCTGTGGTAAATACCTGTCCCCGCACTCATCACCTGTATATCACCATGCCGAATCACGGCTTTATTTCCCATGCTGTCTTGGTGTTCAAGATCACCTTCCAAAGGGATACTGATGATTTCCATGTTGTCATGCGGATGTTGGCCAAAACCCATGCCACCTGAAACGGTATCGTCATTCAACACGCGTAAAGCACCAAAATGGATACGGGAAGGGTTGTGGTAATTGGCAAAACTAAAGGTGTGGAAACTTTGAAGCCAGCCATGGTTTGCGGCTCCGCGGGAATCAGCGGTGTGTAATTCGTACGATTTCATATGGGACGGAATAATTTTAGCAAAGCTAGTATTTATTTGATTTGGTTTCGGTTAAAATGTAGAATTTAGGCGTAGTTTTGGCTTAAACTTAATTTAACAAATGAACGGTAATTCTGAAAACGCTTTTTTAGCAGGTCCTCGTTCCCGCTGGCAAGAATTTTTATTTTCATTAGACGTATTATTTCAATTTATCAAAGGATTTCGTAACCTACACTTCGTTGGCCCCTGCATCACCATTTTTGGTTCCGCACGTTTTGGCCCCGAAGATGTCTATTATCAAACCACGGAGGAACTTGCGACGCGTTTGGGCAAGGATGGGTTTGCGATTATGACGGGAGGCGGGCCGGGAATTATGGAGGCGGCTAACAAGGGGGCTAAACGTGCTGGGGCATTATCCTTGGGTTGTAACATTGAACTTCCTTTTGAACAACATCCAAATCCCTATTTAGATCGGATGGTTACAATTCGCTATTTCTTTGTGCGCAAAGAATTATTGCGAAAATATTCTTCGGGATTTGTCATTATGCCCGGCGGCCTAGGGACCTTGGATGAGTTTTTCGAAGTGATAACGCTTATTCAAACAGGGAAAATGAATAACTTTCCAGTCGTAGTGATGGGTTTGGAATACCATGAAAAATTGATGCACTATTTTGAAACCTTGATCCACGAGGCAACGGTGAGTTCTGGGGATTTCCAACACATCTTATTTACAGATGATATCGCTGAGGCGGAACAACATATTCGAAACTTTACGGGGATATCGCCTGAAAAACGCGGGCAAATAAATACCCCTTTATGGATTTTAGGGGAAAGAAAAATAACACGAAAAAAATGAAAAGATCGCTGATTTTATTTTGCTTCATTGCATTTAGCGGAATGGCTCAAACTGTCCAGGTGAAGACCCAACAAGGAATTGTAGAAGGAGAAACGCTGGGTTCAATTCACCGCTTTTTAGGGATTCCTTTTGCGCAGCCGCCTGTGGGCGATTTGCGCTGGAAAGCTCCGCAGCCGCTTGCTTCATGGTCAGGGGTTAAGGTCACAAAAGCTTATGGTCCGAGTCCCATGCAAGCGGAACCTAAACCCTTTATGGTTTGGTCAGAAGAATACTTAATTCCCAAGGAACCCATCAGCGAGGATTGCCTCTACTTAAATGTTTGGAATGATTCGAAAGGCAACGCCGCCAAGCCTGTTTTGGTGTACATCTATGGCGGAGGTTTTCGTAGCGGAGGCGCTGCCTGCCCCATTTATGACGGGGCCGCAACAGCTTCCAAAGGCGTTGTTTTTGTCAGCATTAATTACCGGGTCGGAACCTTTGGTTTTTTGGCACACCCAGAACTTAGTAAAGAATCCGCTGCAGGAGTATCTGGCAATTATGGATTGTTGGATATGATTGCTGCATTAAAATGGATTAAAGCAAACATCGCCGCGTTCGGCGGGGACCCGAACCAAGTAACCATTGCGGGGCAATCTGCTGGGGCATTTGCGGTCAATTATTTATGCGCCTCTCCGCTTGCAAAAGGTCTTTTTAAAAGAGCGATTGCAGAGAGCGGAAGTGCCATGCTTTCTACACCTTTACGGCCTGCATTAACTCAAGCGGCTGCGGAGGCGACCGGTGTATCGTTTGCTGCGAAATTGGGGCTTGAAAATTTACAAGGTTTGCGGGCTAAATCGGCCAACGATATTTTAGTAGCCCCCGGGGGACTTACATCGCCTTATTTAGATGGCTACGTGGAACCAACGAACATGGTAGCCGCTTATGCGGAAAATAAGGTGAACGATGTCGACTTATTATTGGGGTGGAATTCCGAAGATGTTGTCAGCAATCGCTTGTTGCCTGCACGGGAATACCAACAAAATTTGACCCAAAAATATGGGGAAAGAGCCGCCGCTTTTTTGACTTATTATCCTGCGACGAACGACGCGGAGGCGGCAATTTCGCAACGTAATTTAAGTCGGGATGAAACCTTTGGTGCCGGGGTGTTTTTCTGGGCCAAAACGCAAATAAAGCACGGGAAATCCCCCGTGTACCTGTACAATTTTAATCGGCAAATTCCTGGGGATACACCCGAAACCCAAAATGGCGCATTTCATACGGGGGAGGTTCCCTATGCATACGATAATCTAGCGAAAGTGAAACGGCCTTATCAGGATGTAGATCGGAAACTAGCGAAATACATGTCGAATTATTGGGTCAATTTTGCGAAGACTGGGAATCCGAATGGGGAGGGATTGCCCGCATGGCCTCGTTTCCAGGAGGGAAATCAAGTCATGCTGTTGGATGTAGAAATCCAAGCGTCAACATTGCAGCATGTCCAAGCACTTGAGTTGCTTGCGCAATAGTTTTACTTTTTTAGTAAATCGCGAATCTCTTTCAGTAGCTCGATTTGTGGATCTTTTTTGTTTTCCTCTAATGGGACTTCGACCAAGTTAACCTTATTAATTGCCTTGATGATGGCAAAAAGCACAAAGGAAATCAAGATAAACTGAATGATGGCCGCAAGGGATTTGCCATATTTTACAGCACCCCAGGAAAGTTTATCGATGTCTGCAACCCCCGCTGCTTCAATAGCCGGCGTTAAGATTAGTGGCGTGATGATGTCAGAAACCAAGGAATTAATAATGCTTGAAAACGCAGCCCCGATCACGACAGCTACCGATAATTCAATGACATTTCCTTTGATAGCAAATGCTCTAAATTCTTTAATCCAATTCATGCGTGAAATCATTTAATGCCCAAAGATAAACCCTTATTTTGCACAAAAATACAGATCATGAAAAACTATTTATTCGGATTATTACTGCTTTCTTTTTCGAGCTTCGCTCAGAAGCCTTTTGGAAAAATAAATACAAGCCTTGCTTTAGATACGCTGGAAGCTTCTTGCGGCTCATGCAATTTTAAGATGACCCAAAAGGGATGTTATTTAGCCATAAAAAAAGAGGGTGTGGCCTATGAAGTAAAAGGGACGGGATTAGATGATCATGGGGATGCGCATGCCACCGATGGATTTTGCATGGCTGTCCGCCGCGCCCGCGTGCAAGGTAGGGTTGAACATGGGTATTTTGTGGCAACCTATTTTGAGCTGTTGAAATAAAAAAAACACCACACGAAAATCGGGCGGTGTTTCGGAATTACACTTCATCAACAAACTAAATAACAACTAGTAAAGGCTTGAATCGAATTAGTTTACTCGACTATTTTTGTACATTTGAATCTTCATCCTAGTTAAAACCATCATATGAAAAAGATTTTTTTATTGGCTGCTTCCGTAGCCCTTTTTTCCTTCGCAGCAGATAAATTCATCACGATGCGGATTCCTGAGCCAACGGTTAATTACCACTGGAACAACTTAAATAACATCAAAGTAATCGCTGATCAAAGCAACTTGCCGCATGCGCAAGTGAAATTCATCATCGCGTCGATCGATAGTTTACAAAAGGACATGGCAAGAAATGCACGCTTGGATAGTACGGTCGTAGCGCCAACGGCAATGCCAAAGAAAAAATAGCATCAAAGTAGGACCTTTTGACTGCAAGATTGTTTGATAGGTCTACTTGGGATACGCATTGAACCTATTTCAGGTATCTTTCCTATCGAAAAAAACAACAGATGCGTTACCTTATTTTACTATTAGCCTTTGTTCATATTCAGTGTACAAGTACAGAACAGGTAGATTCCACTTCGTTACCCTTGGCGTCTGCCATGTTGCCGTTCAGCTCGACAATCGATTTCGAAAATCCGGCTAATTATGCAAACCAGTCGAAACCGACATACATCACCAAAGATAACGCAGGAGGGAATGGCATCATCGACAAACAAGCAACGCTCGGTCGGATTCTTTTTTATGATAAGAATTTAAGTATTGACAATAGTCGTTCCTGTGCGTCTTGTCACAAACAAAGCTTTGCTTTCAGCGATACCGCGATTCAAAGTGCGGGTGTTTCGAATGGTAAAACCATCCGACATTCCATGCGCTTGATCAACGCACGCTTTGCGAATGAAACAAAATTTTTCTGGAATGAGCGAGCCAGTAACCTGGAATCGCAAACAACCATGCCCATCCAAGACCATTTGGAAATGGGATTTAGTGGCGAATCAGGTCGCGGAAACCTGAATACCTTACTCGCGAAATTGCAAGCCATCCCCTATTACCCGGAATTATTTACGTGGGCTTATGGCGACAACCGTGTCACGGAAACGCGTATGCAAAGCGCACTCGCGCAATTTATTCGCAGTATTCAATCTTTTGATTCCAAATATGACGCGGGTCGTGCGCAAGTCCAAAATGACCAAGCGGCATTCCCTAATTTTACGGCCTTAGAAAATCAAGGGAAAGCCCTTTTTCTAACGGCGCCGGTATTTAATGCAAACAGTGAACGAATAGGGGGTGGCTTCGGTTGCCAAGGATGCCATCAAGCGCCGGAATTTGATATTGACCCAAACAGTCGGAACAATGGAATCATCGGCGTGATTGGTAGCACAGACTTGGATGTGGGCGTAACGCGTGCCCCTTCCTTACGGGATGTTGTGAACGAACAAGGCAATGTGAATGGGCCACTGATGCACACGGGAGCGGTTCGGGGATTAAATAATATGTTGGGACACTATAATGACATCAATGCTCCTGCACGAAATACGAATTTAGATCCGCGTTTGAAACCCAATAATATAGGCCAAAAGCTACTTATGACCCCCAATGAAATTACTGCGGTCATCCAATTTTTACGGACCCTGTCGGGGAAGAATGTCTATGTAGATAAAAAATGGTCGGACCCTTTTGTGAAATAAAGGATTAAGCCTTGCAAATTTTATGAAACCCTTCAAGCATTTCAGTGGCAAGTTTTTCAACACTGAAAATTTGGGAATTCCGTTCCGAAAATGCTTCGATAGCCGCTTGATTCTTTGGAAAATCGTCTAAAAATTGCTGGATTTTAGAGATGTTTTTAGGGCTTGTAATATCCGAAAGCACGAGCCCATTTTTACCATCGATGACCAGGTCGTTTGCACAGCCACAGGCTTCCGTACAAATCACCGGTTTATGTAACTCCTGCGCTTCATTAGCCACCATCCCCCAGGTCTCTGCCGTCGAAACAAGCATTAAGGCTGTGGCATGTTGGTATAAATTGGCCAAATTTGCCCAAGCCACGGTCCCCAATAAATGGATGTTTTCAATCGATTCTTGTTGTTTTTTTTGCGTCAATTCGTCGTATTGCGGCCCATTCCCTACGACCAAAAGGTCTATGGACAGATGTTTCATCAGGTCGAAGAGCGCAGGTAAATTTTTCTCTGGAGACAAGCGGCCCACAAACAATAAATAGGGTTTTGCATGGGGGCTATCCGGTTGTTTGGGTAGCGAAGCATGAAAAGCGACTTTGTCAAATGCATTCAGGTAACTAAGAATTTGACGTTTCCCTACGCCCGACTGGAATAGGAATTTATTCGTATTGAGCCCATAGGAGAAAAAGCCATCACAAAGCTGAATTAAAAATCTTTTGTATATCGTCTTTAGGGAATTTGCTAGGGCGTTTCCGCGGGCCGACAAGTTTTCAATGGACTCGACGGTCATGATAGTTTTGATGCCAAGGCATTTACACAGTAGCAAAACAGGAAATGTTCCTACTTCGCTGTAGCCCGTCAGGTTGATGACATCGGGCCGGAAATCCAGGATAATTCGGATCCACTCCCACATCGTTTTCCAAGGAGATACTTGCTGCAAAGGAATGCGGTTTAATAATCGGACAGGAAATTGGTAGGCATAATTTGCTACGTCAAAATCAACCAAATCTTCGCGACCTTTTTCGGTTATAGCCGTTTGGACAACCAATACCTCATCTTTGGGCGTACACGTTTGAGCGATTTTTTCGAAAACCACCGACTTGTATTGAGACCACAATAAGTTATGTAAGATTAATATCCGCATGTTGGCATGAGTCGTTTGCAAAGCTACGGGCTTTTTGGCTAAATTCGTGCAAAATTCCAAAATCATGGGGCAATGTATATTGAAATCGGACGAGCAAATGCAGGCGTGGTATCAAGAACAAATCAACCATTTGGACCCTATGATTTTAGCGCTTGGATTAAGCCAACCCGCACTGCGCGCGCTTGTAAATCTGCACGTTCGTGATGTCGAAGATATGAAAAGACTAAGTCAAGAGTCCCTAAAAAATGCGCATGGAATCGGGCCAAAAGCATACAGAAAATTGGAATCACTCCGCTAATCTTGTATTATTGTATCAAATCGTGACAATATAAACCTAATACACATGAAAAAAATGTTATTGACCATAGGCTTTGGCCTATTGTGTTCATGGGCTTCTGCTCAATCCATTAATTTATTTCCTGTTCAAACAAGCATCCAACATGGTGTTATCGAAGGAAATTATGATACCAAAACAGGTGTTCAAAAGTATTTTGGTGTTCCATTTGCGAAACCACCGGTAGGGGAATTGCGCTGGAAAGCACCTCAACCTTTAGCTCCTTGGAAGGGTGTGAAAGAAACGAAGAAATTCGGTCCACGTCCGATTCAGGGAATCGTATTCGGGGATATGATGTCGCGTTCTGAAGGTTTAAGTGAAGATTGTTTATACTTAAACGTGTGGACACCTGCGAAAAAGAATACCAAAAATCTTCCGGTCTTAGTGTATTTCTACGGTGGTGGGAACGTAGCGGGTGATGGTTCAGAGCCCCGCTATGATGGCGAAAGTATGTCGAAAAAAGGGGTAGTTGTTGTAACATGCAACTACCGTTTGAATATTTTCGGAAACATGGCTCATTCGGAATTGAGTGCTGAAACGGCATATAAAGGTTCTGGAAATTATGGTTATTATGACCAATTAGCGGCTTTGCAATGGGTACAAAAGAACATTGCGGCTTTTGGTGGGGATCCCAATCACGTAACAATTGCGGGTGAATCAGCGGGTTCCGTTGCCGTGAGCTATCAAATGTCATCGCCACTTTCGAAGGGCTTAATTCATGGCGCAATAGGCGAGTCGGGTGGGGGAGTTAACCCAACCATGGCTCCCGTTTCCTTAACAGAGGCGGAAAAAACAGGTGCCGAATTCTTGCAAAAAGCAGGTGTGAAATCCATCAAAGAATTACGTAGTATGTCAACCAAAGATATCCTTGAGATTTATCAAGATTCGAAACGCTTTGGTTTCCCAGTCGTTTTAGATGGCAATTTCTTGCCGAAAAAATTACCGGAAATCTACGCGGCGAAAGAACAACACCAAATCCCATTATTAGTGGGATGGAATTCCGCTGAAATTCCTGGGGGTGCTTTCATGCAAGGAAAACCCTATACGGTTGAAAACTACATCGAACGTGTGAAGAAAGAATATCCCAATGATGTGGATAAGGTATTGAGTTTATACCCGGCACATTCAGAAAAAGAAGTAGAATTGTCCGCGACGGCTTTAGCTGCGGATCGCTTTATCGCCTATGCGACATGGAAGTGGTTTGACTTACATCGTAACAACAGCAGCCAGCCGGTTTACCGTTATTTGTATAGCAAATTGCGTCCCCCTTTGGTCGATCAAAATTCAGTTTCAGCGTTAGCCGGAGGTACGGTTCGTCGGGAAGGTCCTGCGCAAACACCTCCGCCAGCCGTAGGTGCGCCGCATGCATGTGAGATTGAATATGCGATGGGTAACTTACATTTGGTGAAGGAATATGCATGGACGGCTGATGACTTTAAGGTGTCAGATACGATGCTCAACTATTTCACCAATTTTGTTAAAACATTTAATCCGAATGGGGATAAATTACCGGAGTGGCCTGCTGCCAAAGCCGGAGATGCTACGCCGCCGGTGATGATTATTGATACCAATTCCCGCGCGGAAAAAGCGGTGAATGACGGTCGCTATCTATTCTTAGATAAGACTTATATGAAATAAATAATTGGGGCGGATCGAAAGGTTCGCCCTACTTATTTACATGGATTATTGCCTTTACTATTTTTCGAGCGGGGTCATGAATCGTGGCAAACTCTTCCCCAACGTTTGACCAATCCAGGCGATGCGTGACAAAAGGTCTCACATCTATGTGTTTCGTTTTCAATAAATCCATCACATAGGTAAAGTCGGCGATTGTCGCATTCCGACTACTCATCAGCGTAGCCTCACGTTTGTGAAATTCAGGATGTATAAATGAGATGGCTTCTTTCTGCAAACCAATCAAAATATATTGCCCGCCATGTGCGATTTTGGCAAAGCCGGATTCGATGGCGGCTTTATTTCCGGTGGCGTCGATGACGGTTTGATAACTCGTTTGTGATGTGGATGCTACACCAAGATTTTGCTCACAGAAAGCCAAACGCGCTGCATTTGGTTCGGTTACTTCTACGTCAGCACCTAGCATTTTTGCCATCAAAATTGTAAACAATCCGATAGGGCCAGCGCCCATGACAAGCACCTTTTCGCCTGGCTGAATTTTCCCTCTTCGGACCCCATGTGCCGCGATGGAAAGAGGTTCTACCAGGGCAAGTTCGTCAGCCGACAATCCATTTCCCGGTAAGATATAGCGGTCTTCCACCAAGATAAATTCACGCATCCCGCCGTCGGCGTGTACGCCAAAAACCTGAATATTATCGCAACAATTGGGTTTGCCTTGCGCACAAGCGGAACAGGTTTGGCAATTGAAATAGGGAATAATTGTTACTAGTTCACCTGCTGTAAACCTATCCGATTCGACAACTTCCAAGGCTAATTCGTGGCCAAGTATTCTAGGATATTGAAAAAATGGTTGATTCCCGGCAAAAGCATGAATGTCAGTACCGCAAATACCAATCGCGCGCACTTTTAATAGCGAAAAGCCGGGTTTTCGTAGAGGCAGCTTGGCTTCTTGTAAGTCCATTTGCCCGGGTTTCGTACAGGTCCATTGTTGCATAGGCTGAATTTTGTTTTCAAATTAACAATTTTCGTTAAATTAGTTGGCATAATTCTAAACCTCATGAAAATCAAGCACTTATTCCCCATCATTTGCCTTGTCTCGAGCAGTCTTTTTGCTCAAAAATCCTATCAAAATAATTGGGAGTCCATCGACAGCAGACCCGTCCCTGCCTGGTTTGAAGATGCTAAATTCGGCATATTCATTCACTGGGGTTTGTATTCCGTTCCTGCTTATAGTCCTACCGCTCGAGATAAAGTAGGGGTCTACGAACGTTATGCGGAATGGTATTGGAAACGCTGGCAAGAGCCGAGCAAAACGCAATCCTTTTTTACGGATTTTCATTACAGAGCTTTTGGCCCCAATGTAAAATACCAAGATTTTGTACATTCCTTTAAAGCCGAGATGTTTCAGCCGGATGAGTGGGCTACATTATTTGAAAATGCTGGCGCGAAATATGTCGTACTAACCTCGAAGCACCATGAGGGATTTACGCTTTGGCCATCGAAGCAATCTTGGAATTGGAATGCGATGGATGTGGGTCCACACCGCGATTTGTTGGGGGATTTGACGAAATCCGTCAAAAACAAAAACATCAAAATGGGCTACTATTATTCTTTGTTAGAATGGTATAATCCGCTGTATAAAAAAGAGACATTGAACGACTACATTGACCAACATATGTTCCCGCAGATGAAGGATTTGGTGAATACTTATCATCCGGATTTGGTTTGGACCGATGGTGAATGGGATTATACTTCCGACAAATTACGTAGCACTGAATTTTTATCTTGGTTATACAACGATTCACCCGTTAAGAACTCGGTTGTTGTGAATGACCGCTGGGGTAAGGAAACCCGTTCCAAACACGGTGGATTTTATACCACGGAATACGATTTAGTGCATAACGGTGATGCCAATGGGTTGGATTTTGCCAGACCTTGGGAAGAATGCAGGGGCATTGCTGGGTCTTTTGGCTATAACCGAAATGAAAATTTGGAGGACTATTCGACATCAGAGCAATTGGTTCACATGTTGATTAATAAAGTAGCCCGCGGTGGGAATTTATTGTTAAATATTGGGCCCACGGCAGATGGTCGGATTCCGGTTATCATGCAACAACGATTGACAGATATTGGGTCTTGGTTAAAGGTCAATGGAGAGGGAATTTACGGAACGCGTAAGTGGGCGAATGCACCTAAAATCACTTCGAATACCAAGCAATATTTCACCCAAAAAGGCAATGATTTGTACTTGATTACGACCGAATTCCCAACAGCTGCTTTGCAGGTTTCGGGCATTAAAAAACCGGCATCAGTTTCCTTGTTGGGTTCAAGCATTGCGCTTAAATCAAGTTATAAAAATGGCGTATTGACCATTGCTCCGCCAGCCCTTACGCCGGGCAATAACCCTTGTCAATATGCGTGGGTAGTTAAAATCGCTGGGGCGATTTAATCGTAGAGACGCGATACTTCGCGTCTTAACCATTGTTTTGGCAATCCTTCTAGGTTTGCCAAAGTTTGAGGCGCATTTTCGCGCCGATTATCTCAGAGGATTTGTTCTTGCTAGTTAGTAACCCATCGGTAAAATAGACGCGAAGTATCGCGTCTCTACAGGTATAGCTGATGTATATCATTTTTCCCCTCCTCGCACGCATTTACCTTTGCACCCTATGCAACAGGTATCGCTCGACTTACTTCAAAAATACAATGTTCCCATTCCTAGGTACACGTCCTACCCGACCGTGCCGTACTGGGACGAGACAATCGATGTTCCTGCCTGGAAGTCACTTTTTACTCGACGATTTAACGAGAGCCATGAAATAAGTTTATACCTACATCTTCCCTTTTGTGAAAGCTTGTGCACCTTTTGCGGGTGTAATAAGCGAATCACCACGAATCATGCTGTCGAGGAAACGTATATGCTGGCACTCCTCAAAGAGTGGGTGATCTATCGGGACATGATGCCTCATAAACCGGTGATTCGTGAATTGCATTTGGGTGGAGGAACGCCTACCTTTTTCTCTCCCGAAAACTTAAGGCATCTGATTGAAACGATTTTGTCGGACGCCGAAGTACCGCAGGAACACGAATTTGGTTTCGAGGGACACCCGAATAATACCACCCGCGAGCACCTACAAACGCTATTTGATCTTGGATTTAACCGGGTGAGTTTTGGGATGCAAGACAGCAATCCGGAAGTACAGAAAGTCATTAACCGAATTCAGCCGCATGCCCATGTTTTGCAAGTTGTTCAATGGGCAAGGGAAATCGGGTATGAATCCGTGAATTTGGATTTGGTGTATGGACTGCCTTTGCAGACGTTGCCCCGACTGGAGAAAACGATACAGGATGCTTTGGAAATTAAACCCGATCGGATAGCATTTTATTCCTACGCGCATGTGCCGTGGACGAGTAAGGCGCAGCGGCTTTTTGATGAGAACGATTTGCCATCTGCCCATGAAAAAATGGAATTATACCAATTGGGCAAAAAGCGTTTTATGGAGGCTGGATATACGGACATTGGGATGGATCATTTTGCCTTACCGGGGGATTTGATGGTGAAGGCGCATCAAGCAGGGAATTTGCACCGGAATTTTATGGGCTATACGGTCCAACAAACCGGCATGCTTGTGGGCTTGGGAGTTTCGAGCATCAGCGACATTTATTATGGTTTTGCCCAAAATAAAAAGACGATTCAGGAATATTACGAGCAAATTAATCGGGGTGAATTAGCTATTTTCAAAGGCTATTTTCTCGATGAAGTAGATCAAAAAATGCGGCAATACATCCTCGATGTGGCTTGTCGGGGCAAAGTTCATTTTGCCAAAGAGGACCTGGAATTATTGCGCCAATATACCTTTCATGAATTAGACGAATTAGCCTTGGATGATTTGGTCACATGGGGTGAACATGGGTTGATGGTGACCGATTTGGGGAAACATTTCATTCGGAATATTTGCAAGGCCTTCGACCTAAAATTACTTTCCGCAGAAGTTCAGAAAAAGACATTCAGTCAAGCCGTGTAAATCGGTGTGTTTTTCTAGTAAATTTTGTGCATTTTGCGCTTTACAACGCGTAAGCCTCTAAACAAAATTACATGATACACACGATGCGCTGGTTCGGCCCAAACGATCCGGTTTCGCTGATGGATATTCGTCAAGCTGGATGTACCGGAGTCGTAACCGCATTGCACCAAATCCCCGTCGGTGAGGTTTGGCCCACCGAAGCCATACAAGAACGCATTTCAATCATTGAAGCGGGGAATCAGGGTTGGACTCCTTTGCATTGGTCGGTCGTAGAATCACTTCCTGTGCACGAAGGAATTAAGAAAGCTCTTCCATCGCGCGAAGGCTTCATTGAAAACTACAAAGCCTCTTTACGAAATCTCGCGGCCTGTGGCATTAAAACGGTTTGCTATAATTTCATGCCCGTGCTGGATTGGTCACGGACCAAATTGAATTTCGAAATGCCAGATGGCGCACGTGCCTTGCGTTTTGTTTGGACGGATTTTGCGGTCTTTGATTTGCATATTTTGCGGCGCCCAGGTGCGGCAGCGGATTATACGCCCGCGGTACAGGCTGCTGCGGCGGAACGCTTTGCGCGCATGACCCAGGAAGAAAAAGAGGAACTGAAAAACACGGCACTTTTGGGTCTTCCGGGTTCTGAAGAGGCCTTTCATTTAGCGAATTTCCAAAGTCTTTTAGACGAATATAAGGCTATTTCGGCCGAGCAATTGCGCGAAAATCTGCACTTCTTTGTGCGTTCGATTGCGCCTTTGGCACAGGAACTAGGGATTAATTTATGTATCCATCCCGACGACCCTCCTTTTCCATTATTGGGCTTGCCTCGGGTAGTAAGCACGGAAACGGATTTGGCGGCTTTGATGGAGGCTTCTCCAGAACGAGCGAATGGCATTACGTTCTGCACCGGCTCTTTGGGAGTTAGAGCGGATAATGATTTACCGGGAATGGTTCGTCGCTTTGCAGATCGCATTCATTTCTTGCATTTGCGCGCAACCTTCCGGGAACAAAATGAACCTTTGATTTTTCACGAAGCACCGCATTTGACGGGCGATGTGGACATGTTTGAAGTTGTCAAAGCGGTCGTAGAAGAAGAAAAAAGACGCGGTGGCGAGGGAATTCCCATGCGCCCAGATCACGGGCACCAAATGTTAGATGATTTGAAAAAGAAAACGTACCCAGGCTATTCGGCAATCGGACGATTACGTGGACTTGCAGAAATCCGCGGGCTTGAATTAGCGATTCGCACCTTTTTAGCCGTATTTTTTGTCGTTGGGAGTTTCGCCTTGAAGGCAGATGACGGTTATCGTTTGTGGTTGAAGTTCGACAAAGTTGCTACTGCCGCACGTTATGCACCCTATGCGCAATCGATATCTTCGGAATTCGAGTCGACGCCTATTGTGGAAACGGCGAAGAAAGAATTAACGAATGGTTTGAAGGGATTAACAGGCATTGTACCCGTTTCGAAATCGGTGGAAGGAAGCATACAATTTGTGCAGGATGCCACGATTCCGGAGGAAGGGTTTGAGATTCAAGTAGATAAAAAAGTGCAAGTCAAAGTAGAAGGCCTAAGTGTCGTAGGTCGGAAATATATTCGCATCAAAGCGCGTTCTGACCGCGGAATCTTGTACGGGGTTTTCGAATTGTTGCGTATGATTCAGCAGGAAAAACCTTTGGACAACATTACCTCTTCGCCCAAAGTAAAATTCCGCATGTTGAACCATTGGGACAACGTCATGGGAACCATCGAACGCGGTTATGCCGGGGCCTCCCTTTGGAAATGGTATGAATTGCCGGAAACCGTCGACCCGCGCTACACGGATTACGCCCGAGCAAATGCGTCCATCGGGATCAATGCGGTTGCCATCAATAATGTAAATGCCTCCGCGCGGTTTATGACGCCGGAGTACTTGGCGAAGGTGAAGGTACTTGCGGATGTATTTCGTCCTTATGGCATTAAACTATTTTTATCTGTCAATTTTGCTTCGCCGAAACTGGTGGGGAAATTGAAAACTTCGGATCCCTTGGATCCCGAGGTGCGTGCTTTTTGGACTTCGAAGACAAAAGAGATTTATGCGCAGATTCCGGATTTTGGTGGATTCTTAGTGAAGGCGAATTCAGAGGGCGAGCCGGGTCCACAGGAATTTGGCAGAACCCATGCAGATGGTGCTAACATGTTGGCGGAGGCGGTGAAACCTTTTAACGGTATCGTCATTTGGCGTGCCTTTGTCTATGCGCCTAATCCGAACGGAGATCGGTTCAAGGAAGCGTATAACGACTTCAAACCTTTGGATGGAACCTTCGCGAAAAATGTGATTGTTCAGGTGAAAAATGGCCCGATTGATTTCCAACCGCGAGAGCCTTTTCATCCGCTTTTCGGGGCGATGCCGAAAACTCCTTTGGCATTAGAATTCCAAATCACCCAAGAGTACACCGGTTTTAGCACGAATGTTTTCTATCAATCGATCCTCTTTAAGGAATGCCTGGATTCCGAGACCTACCAAAATGGCAAGGGCTCAACGGTCGCTAAGGTTATCGATGGGAGTTTAGGAAATGATCAAATAACGATGATGGCTGGGGTTGCGAATACGGGTTCAGATCGAAATTGGACGGGTCATTTACTGTCGCAGGCGAATTGGTATGCCTTTGGCCGTTTGGCTTGGGATCACACGCTGAGCTCGGAACAAATCGCCGATGAGTGGGTGAGGCAGACCTTGACGCGCGACGAAAAGGCATCAAAAACGGCTTCGAAAATCTTGATGAAATCCCGTGATACTTACGTGAAGTTCACGACACCTTTAGGCTTACACCATGTAATGGGCCAAAGCATTCACTGGGGACCCGAGCCCTGGTTGGAGCGTAGCCAACGTCCCGACTGGACCTCCATTTATTACCACCGCGCGGATTCACTTGGCCTAGGTTTTGACCGAAAAGCAACGGGAAGCAATGCGCTAAGTTTATATCATCCTGAGGTCGCAAAACAATGGCTTGATCCTGCGAAGACGGATTTGAATTATTTACTGTGGTTCCACCATGTGGGCTGGCAGGAAAATCTATCGACAGGCCGTACGCTTTGGGATGAATTCTGCTACCGTTATAATACCGGATTACAGGAAGTGAAGGATTTGCAAAAGGATTGGGATTCGGTGAAGGGAAAAGTAGATCCCGAGATTTTTGCGGATGTTCGCGGTCGTTTGGCTGCGCAACAGCGCGAGTCGGTTTTGTGGCGCGATGCCAATTTATTGTACTTCCAAACCTATTCAAAATTGCCGATTAGCTTTGGTTCGCCCACGCGGACTTTGGCAGAAATAAAAGAAATTGTACGTATATACCAACTGAAATAAAATGCAACAACCATTCTCATTGCAAGGGCGCGTGGCGCTCATCACGGGCGGCGGAACCGGAATCGGATTCGATATTGCCAAATGCTTTTTAGCGTCCGGTGCCACGGTCGTGATTACCGGTCGGCGCGAGGATGTGCTGAAAGAGGCAGTTGCCAACTTAGGCGCTGGGGCGCATTATGCTGTGAATGACGTGGCTGATTTAAGCCTCACTTCTTCTCTCGTTGCTGAGTTGGTAGCAAAACATGGCGCCATCGACATCCTCGTAAACAACGCGGGCATCAACATGAAGCGTCCCGCTGTGGAGGTTTCGGATGCGGATTTTTCAAATATTATCAATGTGAATTTGAATGCGGTTTTTGCGTTGACACGCGAGGTGGGGAAGCATATGTTGGAAAGAGGGAAGGGTTCCATCATCATGATTTCGTCCATGGCGGCTTATTACGGCATTGATCGGGTTGCGGCATATGCTTCATCGAAAACAGGTATATATGGATTAGTCAGAGTCCTGGCTTCGGAGTGGTCCGGCAAAGGTGTTCGCGTGAATGCGATTGCACCCGGATTTATTGAAACGGCGATGAGTCGGACCGCCATGAATTCAGATCCGGATCGGAAGCACAAGGCGATGGATCGCACGCCGATGGGCTATTTCGGGAAGCCGGAGGATATCGGCTGGGCGGCGGTGTATTTAGCTTCGGATGCATCCAATTATGTAACAGGCGTCTCAATCCCGGTTGACGGCGGGAATTCAATCGGATTCTAATGAAAGGAAATTACCGCTGGGTGGTGGTCGCCCTTTTATTCTTTGCAACAACGATCAACTATTTGGATCGCCAGGTGATTGGTTTGATAAAGCCTACCTTGGAAAAGGAATTGAATTGGTCGGAGACCGACTACAGTTTCATCGTCATGTGTTTTACAGCCTCGTATGCCATTGGTTTGTTGGCCTTTGGAAAAGTAATCGATAAGATTGGTTCCAAAATGGGTTATGCGATTTCGATCGTCATCTGGTCATTTGCGGCGATGGCGCATGCCTTGGCGAAGACGACTTTTGGTTTTGGTGCGGCGCGTGCGGCTTTAGGAGCAGGTGAGGCAGGAAATTTCCCGGCGGCGATTAAGACGGTGGCGGAGTGGTTTCCAAAACGGGAAAGAGCGCTCGCAACGGGTATATTTAATTCGGGAGCAAACATTGGGGCGATGGTCGCGCCGATTATGGTGCCTTGGATATTGGGAGCCTATGGTTGGCAAGAGGCATTTATCATCACAGGAGCGATTGGCTTTGTCTGGTTGATCTTGTGGTGGGTGTTTTATGAGATTCCAGCGAGACATAAATCTGTGACTTCGGAGGAGTTGGCTCACATTCAAAATGTTGAAGAAGAGGTAAGTGAAGTCGCACCCATCGCTTGGGGCAAACTTTTCACTTATCGCCAAACTTGGGTTTTCATCGTAGGTAAGTTTTTCACCGATCCCATCTGGTGGTTTTTCTTGTTTTGGTTGCCGTCTTATTTCTCCACGACTTTCTCTTTGGACTTGAAAAAGCCGAGTTTGCATTTGGCGATTCTGTTTACTTGCACGTCGATTGGGAGTATAGGCGGAGGCTACATTTCGGGGTATTTCATCAAAAAAGGTTGGCCAGTGTACAAGGCGCGGAAGTATTCGATGTTCTTTTTTGCGCTCTGCGCGGTACCGATTATTGGGGCTCGCTGGGCAACCGATATTTGGCAGGCGGTATTCTTAATCAGTATTGCGGCTTCAGCGCACCAGGCATGGTCGGCGAATATATTTACGACTGTTTCGGATATGTTTCCGAAGCATGCGGTTTCCTCCGTTGTGGGCATTGGGGGTTTGGCGGGGTCGCTAGGAGGAGTGATTTTCCCTTATATTATCGGAGTGGTGTTGGATTCCTACAAGGCAGACCAGGCTTTATCTGATGGATATAATATTATATTTGTGGCTTGTGGCTGTGCGTATTTATTTGCGTGGTTGCTCATTCATTTCATTTCGCCTAAAATGGAGGCGGTTAAATCGTAGACCTATGAAAAAATTATTGATTGCGTTAATGGCAATTTCTGCCAGTGCTTTTGCACAGGAACATCATCCTTTGGAGGGAGCTTGGGATTTATCGGTATCGATGGAGAACCGTAATGGGGGTGTTTCGACGGCACCTTCGTGGTTGGAAGTTCGCCATTCGGGGTTGCGTACCTTGACGGGTCGTTTTGTAGGAGATGGCGGGTCGGCACGTCCCATTGCGGAGGTGTTTTTTAAGGATGGGCATGTGTCATTTAAGATTCCGCCACAGTGGGAAAAGGAGGAGGCCTATTTGAGTTTTGAGGGGGATTTGAAGGATGGAAAATTGTCGGGAACATTGATTAAGCCCAATGGGAAATCGATGGCATTTACGGGTGTGCGTGCTCCGACTTTATGGCGCGGCTCTGAACCCAAATGGGGTAAGCCGATTTCATTATTGAATGGAAAAGATTTGACGGGCTGGAAGGCTTTGGGGCCAAAGAATCAGTGGGTTGTGGAGAATGGTGTGATGAAGAGTCCCGCTTCTGGGGCGAATATTTGTACGGATGAAAAATTCTCGGACTTTAAATTGCATATCGAATTCCGTTTGCCTCCGGGAAGTAACAGTGGTGTGTATCTGCGTGGCCGTTATGAGGTGCAGGTGGAGGACAGTTATGGCAAAGAGCCCTACAGCATTTATTTGGGTGGGATTTATGGGTTTCTTGACCCCTTGTTCCAAGCAGCTAAGCCATCCGGTGAGTGGCAAAGCTATGACATCACGCTGGCGGGGCGTAAGGTGTCGGTGACATTAAATGGTCAAAAAGTGATTGTTGACCAAAATATCCCTGGGGTTACCGGAGGTGCGATGGATAGCGATGAGGCTGCACCCGGGCCGATTATGATTCAGGGAGACCATGGTCCGGTGGAATATCGGAACATCGTGATTACGCCGGCGCTTTAAATTTATCAGGAAACTTTTCAAAAAAAACTGGAACTTGCGTGGGCGGTAGACGCTGCCGGGGTCGCAGACCCCGGCAGCGTCACCTCCACCTCCCCATTATACCAACAACATGATAAAAAATAATCAACTACTCTCAGAGGACTGGACGGTCGTTTTTCTCGGATTTTTCCTCATTATTATCGCACTTCTTGGTATTCTGATCCCCTCCCCGAGTTTTGGCTGGGAAACCACGACAGAACTAACAGAAAAGGTGTTATCGGGTAAAAATCTATTCAAAATGCTTCAGGTATTTGGCATTACCTATATCATTGCCATGTTGTCTGCACGCTTGCTTGGTAAGTCAATTAAGGCCACAGCGCAAGGTTTTCCCATTGTTTTTGTCTTAACGAGCTTAGCTTTGGTCTTGGCAGGAAATGCTTTTTTGAAGAATTGGAATTTGGAAGCGGTGATTTTCAGTTTGACGATCGGCTTACTTTTAAGTAATTTTTTCACGCTGCCGGGGTGGTTGACGGAATCGCTCTCAACAGAACTATTTGTGAAGATTGGTTTAATCTTACTAGGTACCAGTGTGATTTTTGGTGATATCTTAAAGGCAGGATCTTTAGGGTTAATTCAGGCCTTGGTGGTTGTGATTTCAGTCTGGTATTTTGCGTTTTGGGTGTCGAAAAAACTGGGTGTCGACGAGGAGTTTGCGATCATGATTTCCAGCGCAGTATCTATCTGCGGCGTTTCGGCGGCGATTGCTACAGCAGGTGCGATTAAAGGAGATTCCAAAAAGCTTTCGTATGTGATTTCGATTGTCTTAATTACCGCGATACCGATGATCATTTTCTTGCCTTTCATCGCGCAGGCCTTAGGTCTTTCACAAGCGGTGACGGGAGCTTGGTTAGGAGGAACGATCGATACCACGGGTGCGGTAATCGCCTCGGGAACGATGGTGGGCGAGGAGGCCTTGAAGATTTCAACCATTGTAAAATTCTCACAAAACGTACTTCTAGGATTCGCAGCGTTCGCAATTTCGATTTATTGGACTGTGACGAATAACCAGTCGGAGAAAGCTAAGGAAAGCAAGCCTACCTTAAGCATCATTTGGGAACGTTTCCCAAAATTCGTTCTAGGCTTCATCGCGGCATCGCTGCTTTTCTCTTTTGTTGTTTCTTCGGAAACCATTGATTCGGTCAAAGGCGGATTTAAGTCTTTGCAGGGTTTGTGGTTTGCACTGGCTTTCACGAGCATTGGTTTGGAAACCAAGTTTTCGGATTTGTTTTCGAAAGAAGGCAAGAAGCCTTTGTATGCTTTCTTGATTGCGCAGTTGTTTAATGTCTTCGTAACGCTATTGGTGGCTTACATGCTATTTTAGTATTTTAACGTGTTCAAAATTAAAAGTCTATAATTTTTATAGACTTTTTTTATGCCATATTGTTTCATATATGCGCATTTTTGCAAAAATTTGAAAATTTCCCAAATGAGGCGTTTGCATTATATTAATCTCTTGTATACTTTTGTCAAACAATCTACTAAGTCGGTAGATTTTATAGTATAGTAAGATTTTATAACCCGTTGAATATGAATACCTTTTACAAATTAATAGTCTTAGTACTTTTTTCGGGCTCAATTTTTGGCCAACAAATAAAACCAACCATTAATTCGACGCTCAGTGGGCAGGTGTTGGACGAAAAAACAAAAGAGCCTATCCCAGGCGTTTCCGTTTATATTAAAGGGACAACCCACGGAGTGATCACGGACGTGGAAGGCCACTTCTATTTCCAAACAGGGCAAAAATTCCCTTATAGTCTTGTGCTTAGTTTCGTGGGTTACCAGAAATTGGAATATATCGCGGAAGGAACGCCGGTGACAATTTACTTGAAAGAGGAAGCTAAGGAATTAGAGGAAATCGTGGTGACGTCTCGTCGGAGAAAAGAGGCCATACAAGATGTGCCTATCCCAATTACGGTTATTGGAGGTTCCAAAGTGGCTGAAACGGGATCATTCAATGTGAATCGTTTGAAGGAATTCATCCCATCGGTACAACTATATTCGTCAAACCCGCGTAACACATCATTAAGCATTCGTGGGCTAGGGACTACTTTCGGTTTAACGAATGATGGTATTGATCCAGGCGTTGGTTTCTACGTGGATGGCGTGTATTATGCGCGTCCGGCGGCAACGACGATGGATTTTGTCGACATCGAGCAAGTGGAGGTTTTGCGTGGGCCGCAAGGAACACTTTTTGGAAAAAATACATCAGCAGGTAATTTCAACGTGACGACGAAAAAAGCGAGTTTTACGCCGGGGGCCAACTTTGAATTAAGCTATGGTAATTATGGATTTATTCAGGCCAAAGCAAGTATTACAGGGCCTTTGAGCAAGAAACTTGCGGCACGTATTTCCTTCTCAGGAACGCAGCGTGACGGTTTATTGTATAATGTAGCGACCCAACAAAAAGTGAACGACTTGAATAATTTAGGTGTGCGTAGTCAGCTATTATTCGTGCCATCTGAGAAAGTTAAATTCACCGTGATTGGAGATTTTACCCAACAGAATCCGAACGGTTATGCGCAAGTTTTTGCCGGCGTTGCTCCTACGTTGCGTGCCTCTTACCGTCAGTTTGAGAATATTATTAAGGACTTAAATTATCAATTACCTAGCCGTAATCCATTCGATCGCTTGATTGATCACGATACGCCTTGGCGATCTGGTCAGAAGTTAGGTGGCGTTTCTTTGAATGCAGATATTCAATTAGGCCCAGGGACATTAACGGCTACATCTGCATGGCGTTTTTGGGATTGGGATCCTTCTAATGACCGTGATTTCACAGGTTTACAAGCGCTGAAAACATCTGCTGCGACTTCTTACCACGAGCAATGGTCGCAAGAAATACGTTGGGCTGGAACTTTTTCTTCTAAATTGAGTGCAGTATTTGGAGCCTTTGTTTTTGGCCAAAACCTAAAATCAAATCCGGATCAAACGGAGGAAGGCGGTTCTGCAACCTGGAGATTTAACCAAAGTACAACATCCGCTTTGTGGAAAACACCGGGTCTTTTCGAAGGATATGGCATTAAAACCCGTTCGAATTTGAACACGCTTTCTGCAGCTGTTTTCGGTCAACTGGACATTGCCTTGACAAACAAAATCAGCTTAATGCCTGGTATTCGCTATAATTATGATGCGAAAGATCTTAGTTACAGCCGCAAGACTTATGGCGGATTGCAAACCACGGATGCGGCTTTGATCGCCTTGAAAAAATTAGTCTATTCGGATCAAACCTTTGATGCCGATGTAACGAATCGAAACTTTTCTGGACAGGTAACTTTGGCCTACAAGCAATCGAAAAACTTCAACACGTTCTTAACTTATTCGACCGGCTACAAGCCTGTGGGCTTAAACTTAGGTGGATTACCCAACATAAATGGTCAGCCCGCACTTGAGTTAGCGACTATCAAACCAGAAGGCACGAAACACGTAGAATTGGGGCTTAAATCGCGTCCAAGTGCGAATACGACGTTTAATTTAACGGCTTACCATACAGATATTTCAGATTACCAAACGCTCGTTCAAACACCCGATCCAGCGGTTAATCGTGGGTATTTAGCGAATGCGGAAGGTGTTCGAGTACGCGGAATCGAAGTCGACGGAACCTGGAGTTTAACCAAGCACTTTTCATTTTATGGTAATCTAGCCTACACAGACGCGATTTATACCTCCTTCACAAACGCTCCAGTCCCTTTAGAGGAAACAGGTGGAAAGGCAACTTTCAAAGATGTATCTGGAGGTCAATTGCCAGGTGTATCTAAATGGGCTGCTTCATTGGGTGCGGAGTTTACCTCAGTAGCGAAGGTTCTAGGCCAAACAGGGGAGTTCTATATTGCTGTAGATGATTATGCTCGTTCTGGTTTCTCCTCAAGTCCTTCGCCTTCAAAATACCTGAATGTAGCAGCTTATTCCTTATTGAATGTGCGTGTTGGATTTAGAGCAGCGAAAGGTGTGAGTATCTCGATTTGGGGGAGAAACGTGTTAGACCAAAATTATTTTGAACAGCTTTTGCCTGCCGGAGGAAACGCAGGTCAATATGCGGCGGTCTTGGGTGATCCAAGAACATACGGAATTACCTTGCGCCACGCACTTTAAAATGATTAATTAGTTTTTATATGAAAAGCCGTCTAGGATTCCTGGACGGCTTTTTTATTCCAATCCCATAGGACGATATCCCAGCCAATTCCACCATATACCAAGGTATCAATGACCTGAAAACCTCGTTTTTGGTGCGCCTTCAATGATCGGGCATTTGCTTGTGCGACATCTGTCACACAAAACATATATTTTTCTGCATAATAATCACGAAAGGCACCATACAAGCCTTGTACTAAATCTTGCCCTCGATAATTTTTGTCCACACATAATTGACCCACAATGGCGTAATTTTGAATCTCTTCGTTTTGGTACCGACAACGCTCAATATTTCGAACCAAATCGGCCAGTAATTCATGTTGTTTCGCCTCTTCCGGCAAGGCCACGATGCTGTATCCCACGACTTGATCGCCATCTTTGGCAATGATACTCGGACTTTTGGCATGCAAGGCCTGCAGAAATTCCAGGTCGTATTCTGCCATCAGAAAACCTTGTGAAAGGGCTTCCTCTTCGCTGACATTTTTACGTAAATTGGCTTGTTGGAGCGCTAAAATGCCAACTAATTCTTTGTCGCTAGTTGCTAATTGTATTTGGACCATGTAGTTTTAACCATTCATCGACAAATTATAAAATATGATTCAGATTTATGTTACCGGAGGAACATTTGATAAGGAATACAATGAATTAAATGGGGCCTTGTATTTCAAAGAGACTCATTTGCAGGAAATGTTAAGTAAAGGACGTAATCGACTTGATGTAAAAACAGATACCCTTTTCATGAAGGACAGTCTTGATTTTTCGGATGCGGATCGAATTCAGATTTACGATGCCTGCCTTTCTGTAGATGCCAATCGAATTTTGATTACCCACGGAACCGATACAATGACGCAAACAGCGGAATATTTGGCGGGCCAAATTTTAACAAAAACCATTGTATTAACGGGTGCGATGATTCCCTATAAATTTGGAAGTTCCGATGGCATGTTTAACCTCGGCAGTGCACTTGCTTTTGTGCAAGTGCTTCCTCCGGGTGTTTATATTTCAATGAATGGCAAGGTTTTCGAAGCGGGAAAAGTTCGGAAAAACCTAGAACGCGGCGAGTTTGAAGCGATTTAACGGATACTAATCACTACTCGGCGATAGCGAGTTAAGGCCGGACTTCCATTATCTGTTCCCTCAATTACAACATGAAAGGTATCCCCCTTTTTTGCTGAATCAGGGATAGATACGATGGCTTGTTTCCCACCTAAATTAATCCCTGCTTTTCCAGACCCAGCTTCTGGATAGGCCCAAGCTTTTAATCGAATACCATTCCGGTCTGGGTCACGAGTTTCTATCGTTATTAATAGCTCCTGACCGGGATTAGCTGTCAAATACATGCCTTCTTTCACGGTGATTTGTGGGGCATGGTTCGCATCCGCATAGGATTTTACACACCAGTCGGCCCGCGCCGCGAAATCTTCCTGGGCAGCAATCAGCCAACGCGTTTGGGAATAATTGATATCCATTTTGCCTGTTTCCGGATTGAAATCGGCCGCTTGATCATTGTCCTCAAAACGGAAAGGATTGTCTTTCGCCTGCACAAATCTGCCTCCCCAACCGCCAAAAGAAGGATTATTTAAGTTATTTAAGCCTACATCCACAAGGTGTAAAAAGGCTGGAGAATCCCCTTCCGATATGAAATCGTATTGCGAGAAATCACCCCATTGTGCATTTTTTATTTTGGAGATATCCCCATGAATGTGTTCATCATCGCCTGCCTGCTTCTGACCATCCCCGTAGGAATAGTACATTTTCATCAAAGGACCGTGATCTAATATGATTTTGTTTGCCATGTAGGCTCCTTCAAAATAAGCTTGTGTTGCTTTGGGCATAATCCGTTTCCAAGGATACGCAAAACTTCCAAATTGATGCGCATTGTAAAATACGCGGATCTCTGGCCAATGTCCCCCAATGTAGTTTTTGTACGTTGCATCTTGATCCATGACGGTATAAATGATGGCTTTTTTCGAAATCTTCGCTTTGATTATCGGCCAGTTTTTATCCGCCGCATATTGCTCCTCGATCGACTTCAAAGCCCTTGCGATGGTGTTCGTTCCGCCCCAAGCTTGTAAATAAATGGGTTCGGGATCTTTATCCAAAAGTTTGGATTTAATCCATTCAGAACCCTCTGTCACCTGTTCCATTTCCCCTTCGAAATCAATGTTGCCCACTTTGACTAAACTGTTTAAATAGGTAGGAGTGGGGTAGTTTTTATCGTGTAAAATCAGATTGGGATGTACTTGGGCATAGGCTTGTAATAAATCTTGTATCCAGTGGACCCCCGGCCATCTTAAATCAGTTTTTTCGCCATACATTTTTCGGGTCATTTCCATTTCGGAGATGAATTTCGTCCCTTTGCCATCGCCCTTGTAATGCCACATAGAGCTGGAATAAACGAGGCCTTCCAAATGATACTCATTGGAATACATCAACATCCGGATGAAGGTATCTACATCATCAATTTCACCATCGGTGGTAACAATGGTGCGAGGTAAATTTCCTTTAGGAAAGGCAACAAAGGAGATGAAGCACAACAGTGCTAATGATATAAATTTTTTCATATGCCAGGTTTAGTATACGCTGCCGGTGGTCCCAGACCCCGTCAGCGTATCGCGAAGTTAGCGGAATTCGTAGTAAATCAAGAACCAAATACCTGATAAAATGCTTTTGGGGCATCGAAAATTCCTGATTTCCCCGTAGCTTTGGCAATCCTCTAAGGTTTGCCAAAGCTAAGTGAGGGAAATAAATCTAAACCGATGAAAAAAATTATCACCTTGCTGATTTTCAGCATCTCTTCTGCCTTTTCGCAAGAGGCCCCCAAACTCGAATTTTTCTGTGAATTACAGGTAAAACTTAGCCCCGCATTGACTGTTGGCGAAACAGCTCACGGTACAAGACGTATTATTCCAATCATCGGTGGTACCGTTGACGGACCCGGGATTAAAGGCGAAATTTTTAATGGGGGTGCCGACTGGCAAGTAGTCCGAAAAGACGGAGTAGCAGAACTGGAGGCACATTATCAATTTAAGGCAGACGATGGATCCATTATATATGTGAAAAATATTGGCGTTCGCGTGGCGACGCCGGAAGTGGCCGCCCGCATTGCAAAAGGCGAAAAAGTGGATGCAAGTCAATATTACTTCCGCGCTATCCCGAAATTAGAAGCCCCTTTAACCAGCAAGTATGCTTGGATCAATGATACCATTTTTGTTTGTACCGGCGAACGCATGCCCGATGCCGTTAAAATTCGCATTTATAAATTATTATAATGAAACAACTCGCAATTTTACTTTGCCTTGCCTTTTCGCTTCAAGCACAAAAAGCGGTTGATTTAGGAAAGCTCAAAGGAGGCGACTACCAAGTCCACATTCCGGCAAATTGGAATAAAAAACTGATCATGTACGCGCATGGTTACCAATTCATGGGTACGCCGCCAAACAGCGCGAACGCACAACTCGCGCAGCGCTTAAAGCCATTTCTGGATCGCGGTTTCGCAATCGCTGCATCTGATTATCCCATTCAAGGTTTCGCCTTGCCCGAAGGAGTAGATGCGACCGAAGAACTACGTCAAGCCTTCGTGAAAAAAATGGGTCAACCCGATTCGACTTTCATGGTTGGACATTCCATGGGAGGCGGCATTACCGTTGCGACCCTTGAAAATTTCGGGCAGCACTACCAGGGTGGATTACCCCTGTGCCCTTTGTCTTCGCGGCCTTACCTACAATGCCGCAAGGAGTATGATATGTATGCGACCTTTAATGGCCTTTTCCCGGGAATTGTTCCCTCGTTGAAATCGATTTTTGATCCAAACAGTGCCGTGCAATTTGTGTCTTTTGCGGAAGCAGGACCACGCATGGGAGCAATTAAGCAAGCCATTGTTTCGAAAGATTCGGCATTGGCTGTTGCATTTGCCAAACGCTTTGACCTCAAATTAGCGGACCTTCCAGCCGCCTTGTTTTTCAATCAAAATGTGTTGCGCGATTTGGCCTTAAAATTCAATGGTAACCCATTTGATAATACGCAAACGGTCTATTCGGGTTTTCCTGATAACCTGGACGTGAACAAAAAAGCGGAACGTTTGGCAGCAAATCAAGATCCTCAAAAATTGTTCGCCCGCTATGATCGTACGGGTAAAATTGACAAGCCAATCGTTTTGATGCATACAATTTATGACCAACTCATTCCCGTTTCCTATGCGGTCACCAATTTAGAAAATATGATTCATGCGCAGGGCCGTGGAAAATATTTCACGGTGAAGTACACGAATGGACAGGCACATTGCCAATTTACGGATAAACAAACAGGGGAGGCATTTGATGCTTTGCGTAACTGGGTTAAAACGGGCGTGAAGCCTTCTTTTGGATATGTCAACTAAGCAATATATCGCAGTATTCATCTGCTTTTTAATGAACATGCTGGACGGGATGGATGTACTCATCATTTCCTATGCCGCTCCTGCCATTGCCAAAGCATGGAGTATTTCTCCCGCGAATCTAGGCATCGTATTTAGCTCCGGCCTGGTAGGGATGACGGTAGGGGCCATCTTTTTAGCGCCCTTTGCTGATCGCATTGGCCGAAAATCCACCATGCTAATCGCGGGATTGTTGATGGCAACCTGTATTTATTCGACATCTTTTGCGACAGATATCAATGTTTTGATGATTTTTCGATTCATTAGTGGCCTAGGTATTGGTGCCATGATGGCGACGACAGCGGCGTTAACGGCTGAAAATTCGCCAACTTCTACTCGAAATTTTTGGGTGAGCACGGTCGTCGCGGGATATCCAGTGGGAGCTGTTTTGTCGGGCCTCGTTGCTGCAACGGTCATAAAAACCTCGGGTTGGGAACACTTATTTGAATTAGCGGGCTATGCTACTTTTCTTTCTTTGCCCTTAGTGGGACTATTTATCAAAGAGTCATTTGCCCCTTCCAAACAAGGCGATACAAAACCTCGTGTACAAATTTTGGTTCAGGAACCTTATCGAATTTCTACATTCCAGCTTTGGGCGGCCTTGTTTTTAGCCTTTGCTACCCTTTATTTTATGTTGAATTGGATTCCCAAATTAGCCACGAATGCCGGACTTTCGCTTTCTGCGGCCATCTATGCGGGAACAGTTTTCAACCTCGGCGCAATCGTGGGCATTCCCATGCAAGGCTATTGTTCATCTCGTTTCGGGTTGAAAAAAACAATTGGGACGATTTTGATTTTTACGGCGCTTACGATGTTGTCTTTCGGTTTCTTTGTGAACTCTCCGTATGTATTGGTTATTTTCTTTTTAATGGGCTTCGGGGTTCAGGGAGGCTTTGTGGGCTTGTATGCCGTGGCGGCGAGCATGTACCCGACCTACATCCGTACTACGGGTGTTGGCTGGGCAATTGGTGCCGGAAGATTAGGTGGGATTATTGGCCCAATTCTAGGTGGTTTGTTAGTTGCCTGGGGATTGGACATGACCCAAAGTTTTTGGGTGTTTGCCATTCCTTCGGCATTAGCGGGATTGATGACATTTCGAATTTCATCGAAAGATATCAGCTAATTGATAATCGACTTTCACTTGACTTAAATGTTGGATGCAACCACTACCTTTGGCAAACCTGAGGAGGATTGCCAAAGGTTAAGTGGGGGATTACTTTGTAAATAGGCCTACAAAAGAGTTCGTAATACCTACCACAAAACTGAATATCAATGGAGCGATGAATCCGCTCACCTTAAAACCATCTACATAGGCTTCTACGATGTAAACCATTGCCACTGTGATCACCAAGGAAAACAATCCCAAGGTCATAAAGGTAATCGGGAAGCTGATAATTTTCAAGATGGGTTTCACAAAGGAATTTAAAAATCCCATCGCCAAAGCAACGACTAAGGCTGTCGTAAATCCGTCGACTGTAATTCCCTTCAAATAACGTGGAATGATGAATACCACGCATGCAATAATGATGTAACGTATGATAAATCCAATCATGTTATTTCTGATGTCTAGCTTGTAATGTCTTAACGATTTCTTCTAAGCCAATTCCGCGATCTTCCAACAAAACCAATAGGTGGAAAATCAAATCCGCTGCTTCTCCTTTGAACAATTCATCATTGTCCATCATGGCCTCGATTACTAATTCAACGGCCTCTTCTCCTACTTTTTGAGCAACTTTATGTGTTCCTTTTTGGAACAAAGAAGCCGTATAGGAGGTGTCAGCCGATGCATTTTTGCGCGAACGAATGATGTGTTTTAAGTGGTCTAACCAGGCAGCATTATCTGTATTCGATTCATTGAAACAAGTATCTGAACCTGTGTGGCATGTTGGACCTGCCGGTTTTGCTTGAATTAATAGGGTATCCTGATCACAATCAACAGCAATGCTCACCACATCCAAATAATTTTCAGATGTTTCCCCTTTGGTCCATAAACGATTCTTTGAGCGGGAAAAAAAAGTTACCCGGTTTTCAGCAAGCGTTTTGGTGTAGGCCTCTTCATTCATGTAGCCCAACATCAATACTTTCAAGGTGTTAGCATCTTGAATAATGGCAGGGACTAAGCCTTTGGAAAAATCGGGTTGTAAACTCATAGGGGTTAAATTAGTATATCCGCATCGGAATTCCTTTGCTGGCTAAATATTTTTTCAATTCAATAATCTCAATTTCTTTGAAGTGGAAGATGCTCGCTGCCAAACCGGCATCGGCTTTTCCCGAGGTAAATACCTCATAAAAATGTTCCATGGTCCCCGCGCCGCCAGATGCAATAATGGGAATGGAAGATTGTGCCGAAATCCGACTCGTTAGGTCATTGGCAAAACCCGCTTTAGTTCCATCGGCATCCATGGATGTCAATAGGATTTCACCTGCACCACGAGATTCCACTTCTTTGGCCCAAGCCATCGTTTGAATTTCTGTGATTTTTCTTCCACCGTGGGTATGAACCCAATCTGAACCTTCCACAAAGCGCGTATCTATCGCCACGATTATGCATTGGGAACCAAATTGTAAGGCCAATTCGTCAATTAATTCCGGCCGACGAACCGCCGAGGAATTAATCGAGACCTTATCGGCACCTGCATTCAATAACGCGGAAACATCTTCGATGGAACTGATTCCTCCTCCTACCGTAAAGGGAATATTCACATGTCTTGCTACTTCACGTACTAAATTCACCAAGGTTTTTCGGTTATCCACGGTCGCGGTTATATCCAAAAAGACCAATTCGTCCGCCCCTTGCTTCGCATACAAGGCGCCCAATTCCACGGGATCCCCCGCATCACGCAAGTCCACAAAGTTGGTCCCCTTGACGGTCCGACCCTCTTTTATATCCAAACATGGAATAATTCGTTTCGTTAGCATAGGGATTCTTTGGCAAATGTGGCTAAATCTTCAAGTGTAATGTGTCCTTCGTAAAATGCTTTTCCTACAATTACCCCAAATAAATGCATGGCGCGTAATTGTTCCAAATCTTGCATATTGGCTACTCCACCACTGGCAATGATGTTTAATCCAGGATTATTCGCTTGGATTTTTTCATATAAATCAAAGCTTGGCCCTTGTAAAAGTCCGTCCTTCGCCACATCTGTCGATATGACGTATTGAGCGCCTGCCGTTTGATAGTCAGTCAGAAAATCAAAGATGGAAATATTCGAATTTTCTTGCCAACCAGACACTGCGATTTGCTCATTGTGGGCATCAGCGCCCAAGATAATTTTATCGGTACCGTATTTTTTAAACCAGCCGTGGACCATTTCCGGATTGCGCACGGCAATACTTCCTGCCGTTATTTGCGCTGCACCGGCAGAAAATGCGCGGTCAATCATGGTATCCGATTGTACCCCACCGCCAAAATCAATATGTAAAGAGGTGTTCGATGCGATGCGTTCTAATACGGAAGCATTGACAATTTCTTTCGCTTTCGCTCCGTCCAAATCCACTAAATGCAAGCGTTGGATTCCTGCCCCTTCGAATGCCTTGGCAATTTCAAGCGGATCAGAACTATAAACTTTCTTTTGTTGGTAATCCCCTTGCGTTAATCGAACGCATTGTCCTCCAATAATATCGATGGCTGGAATGAGTTGGAACATAGATTAAAGCGCTAAGAAGTTTTGAATGATTTTTTGGCCCGCCATGCCTGAAATTTCCGCGTGAAATTGTGCCGCGTAGAAATTGTCTTTTTGTAACATGGCCGAAAAGGGTTGCACATAGTCACAAATGGCTGTCGTATAGGGATTCACGGGAGCATAGAAAGAGTGAACGAAATACATGAATTCCTTTTTTTTAAGCCCTTCCATGAGGATATTTTCTCCAGCGGCTTGAATGGAATTCCAGCCCACATGGGGGATTTTCAAATCGGCACTCTGGAAACGTTTGACAGGAACATCAAAAACACCCATGCAGGTGGTATTATTTTCTTCGGATTCCCGACAAAGCAATTGCATACCGATGCACGTCGCTAATACGGGCTGTTTCAAGGTAGGGATTAATTGATCCAAGCCTTTTTCACGCAAATAGGCCATGGCTGTACTCGCTTCACCTACCCCAGGAAAAATAACTTTATCGGCTGATCGTATGACCTTTTCGTCGTCGGTCCAACGGTATTTCATCCCAATTCGATCCAATGCGTACATGACCGATTGCACATTCCCGGCATTGTATTTGATGATTGCGATTTCCATGGACGTATTATTAATGGGCAAAATGCCCTGCAAAGGTAGGGAAAAGGGCTTGGATTATGAAAAGAAGCGTATATTTGTTGGCCCTATGTCGCTAAACCGTCGAATTCTTCTCGAAACCTTGTACCTCATTTGGATGGGGGCATTGCCCCTGCTTTCAAGTGTATTACTAGGGTATTTTGCATTGGCGAATCCCGCGTTTTTCACCCATTTTACGCTATTGGAATCTGTGATTTTTTGGACCAGTGCGGTATTCATCATGGGCTTAGCCTTATGCCCAACGACGTTTTTTGCGATGTTTACGGGCTATGTATGGGGCTGGGGAGGTTTATTCCCTTTGATCATTGCCTATGCCATTGCTTCGTTAGTAGGCTATGTGATGGCTAGAAAAATGAAAGGGGATGCGCTCATTGAAATCATACGGGATAAATTTAAAGCGGCTGATTTTCTTGAAAATGTACAAGCGCAATCTTTTGCTTGGGTGTTTTTGGCGCGCTTATCGCCTATATTTCCTTTTGCTATTACCAATGCCCTCATGGCATTTTTGGGTGTTCCCTTACGTCAGTTTTTTATCGGAGGGACTTTGGGGATGCTCCCTAGAACGCTCATTGCCTTATGGACTGGGACGCAGGCGGCTTCATGGGCCAACTTACTTAATCACCCAGAAATGCTTCGCTGGCAAGATCTAGCGAGTTTAGGGATGTTGCTTATTTCCATCGTTGGCATGTTTATTCTCGCCAAACGAAAGGTTTAATGTTTGATGAATAGATAAAGAAATCCCCACAGTGCAGCAAGCTGTCCAATCCAAAAGGTAAACATCCAAAGAATGATTGTTTTTTCAGATTTTGCCATCTTGAGTTCTAATTCCATGAGTCGCACATCCAAATAATCTTTTGTGACCAATTCTTTGGTTTGATCTTGAACATTTTCATGAATTAATTCCACAAATTCCATGGCATCTTTTTCCACCAAGTGGAGTTTTTTATGCGCTAATTGATATAATTGAATTGATTTCGCTTCCATGTGGTAAACTTACCATGTCATGCCTGACGAGTCAATTCGATACAAGAATAGCCCGATAATTATCAGTTTTTCAACAGGGAAACAATCATATACGTCACAGCCCCTTGCCCCACCCAAAAAATAAACATCCATTTAATGAGTTCACTTTTTGCTTCGGCAACGGTCTGTTGAACAAAATCCTTGCTCACAAATTCATGCGTAGATTCTTGTACTTCCTCTTGAATGCCATGAATAAATTTCATGCCATCTTGTTCCCCCAAATGTAATTTGGCTCGAACGAATTGATATAATTTTCGGGTGTGTGGTTTCATGCCCTAAATGTAGGGCCTCTCCACGAAGGAGTCAATTCGCTTTTCGACTAATTTAGATTAATTCAGAATCAATGACCTGAACTTTTCCCCACAAGTGCTTGTTTTCATCAATGAACTTTTTGTGCAAGGGGTGATACAGGTATTCTGATTCTTTTGTGGCATTTTCAAACACTAATACCACAGAAAAAGTATAACTTCCATCGGTTGCCCCTTTGTCGAATTCAGTTACGATAGGTCGGCCGACGTGTGCAGTTTGAATCATAGGCAAGGTGCCTAATTGTTTTAAAGCGGCTAACAATTGGGCTTTTTCTGCATCATTGCTTGGGTTTTTTGCCCAAAACAACACATGGTGAATGAAGGTCATAGCTGTTTTTGCATTTGGCAATAAGCTGCTCGCTGCAGCTGCCAATCCGGCTTGTTGGAGGAAATTTCTTCTGGAAGTCATTTATAGCTTATTAAATATTATTCAATTCTACGATGGAAAATCTACAAAAGCAATTAATCATTACCGGTGCCACAGGCATGGTAGGAGAAGGTGTCCTGCATGAGGCGATCAATTCTCCATTTGTCAGTCAAATTTTGGTAGTCAACCGCAAACCTTGTGGGGTTCAGCATCCGAAGGTCAAAGAATATCTATTGACTGATTTTATGAAGCCCGAAGATATGCGCGATGCGATCAAAGGTTATGAAGCTTGCTTATTTTGTTTGGGTGTTTCTTCCGTGGGAATGAAGCCAGATGAATACAAACAAAAAACCTACGATTTAACCTTAGGTTTTGCCAAAGTCCTGCAAGAAGAAAACCCAAACATGTGTTTTAGTTATATTTCAGGCGCCGGAACGGACTCCACAGAGCAGGGACGTTTAGCCTGGGCGCGCGTCAAAGGAAAAACGGAAAATGATTTGGCAAAACTAGGTTTTGGGGATTATTATTCTTTCCGACCGGCCATGATTCGGCCGACGCCCGGCTTGAAAAACGCGCTTTCCTTCTATAAGTACGTTGACTGGATCTTTCCGATTCTCAAGTGGCTAGCTCCGCATACGGCCTGTACCTTGCAGGAGTTGGGCCACGCGATGTTGGAAACGGCCATTTTTGGATCAGTAACGAAGACCGTAGAAGGGAATGATATTTTGGCATTAGCCAAACAAATGCGTGCGCGTTTATAGCTTTTTGGCTATTTTTGTAAGATAATTAAATATACTACCGTGAATAAGAAAGTCGTACTCATGATTTTAGATGGTTGGGGAATTGCCACCAACCCAAAGGTTTCAGCCATCGATGCTGCTAAAACGCCTTTTATTGATTCGTTATATACAAAATATGCGCATTCCAAATTGGAAGCGTCAGGTGAGGCTGTAGGTCTTCCCGAAGGCCAAATGGGTAATTCTGAGGTTGGGCACATGAATTTAGGTGCTGGCCGTGTAGTATATCAAAATTTAGTTCGAATCAACAAAGCTGTTCGTGAAAATACCTTAGGTCAAGAGCCTGAATTAGCGAAGGCGTTTGAATATGCCAAAAAAGCAGGCAAATCGGTTCATTTTATGGGTTTGGTTTCGGATGGTGGCGTTCATGCCCACATCGAGCACTTGAAATCTTTATTGACATCTGCTTCTGAAGCGGGTTTGGACAATGTCTTTGTTCATGCATTTACAGATGGTCGGGATACTGACCCGAAGTCGGGCATGAAGTTTATGACCGACTTAGTTAACCACACAAAGAAAACAGGAACAGCGGTTGCTTCCGTAACAGGACGTTATTTTGCCATGGACCGCGACAACCGCTGGGAGCGTGTTGCCCTTGCATACCACGCGATGGTCGATGCCGAAGGAACTCCTACCCAAGATGTTCTAGCTGCGATTCAAGCTAGTTATGACGCGGGAGTAACGGATGAATTTATTAAGCCTATTATCGCAACGGATGCTGAAGGGAAGCCTTTGGCAAAGATTGCGGCAGGTGATGTTGTGATTTGTTTCAACTTCCGTACAGATCGTGGAAGGGAAATCACACAGGCTCTGACACAACGTGATTTTCACGAGGAGAATATGCACAAGTTGGATTTGTACTACTTAACGATGACTGAATACGATAAGGAATTCCAACATGTGAAGGTTATTTTCAATGATTCGAACTTGCCAATGACGATGGGCGAGGTTTTGGAAGGTGCAGGGAAGAAACAAATTCGTATTGCCGAGACAGAAAAGTATCCACACGTTACGTTCTTCTTCTCAGGAGGGCGTGAACAATTGTTCAAAGGACAAGAAAACATCTTGCGTAATTCTCCGAAAGTGGCAACATATGACTTGCAACCGGAGATGTCGGCGGCCGACTTGCGTGATGCCTTAATCCCAGAATTAGAGAAAGAGGAAGTTGATTTCGTTTGTTTGAATTTCGCCAATCCGGACATGGTGGGTCATACAGGTGTTTTTGAAGCGGTAGTGAAGGCGGTAGAAACGGTTGATGCCTGCGCTGAAGCGGTTGTGAAAGCGGGATTAGCACACGGATATTCCTTTGTTATCATCGCCGACCACGGAAATGCAGATGTGATGATGAACGAAGACGGAACGCCTAATACAGCTCACTCAACGAATTTAGTTCCTTGTATTTTGGTTGATAATGATTTCCATCCAAGTCTTCAAAACGGTAAGTTGGGGGATGTATCTCCTACAATTTTGAAAATGATGGGGGTTGCTCAACCAAAAGAAATGACAGGTACTCCCTTATTTTAGGTCTTTAGATTCGGGGCCTCGGCCTCGAATCTTGACCTTTGGATAAATAACCATTATCAATCCTAGGGTAATTAGCATTTCTCTAATTACCTTTATTACTTTAAATGTATCTATGGCTAAAGTCATTATTTTTGGTAATACGCGTACCGCTGAACTTGCCCTCTATTATTTGCAGAATGACTCAGATCATGAAGTCGTTGCATTTACCGTTGAGCAAGATTACATACAAGAGCCTACCTTTCATGGCTTACCTTTGGTACCATTTGAGACGGTAGAACAAATTTATTCCCCGTCAGAATTTAAATTCTTTGCGCCGTTAACGGAGAAGAACATGAATCGTGTTCGTGCGCGTGTATATGAGCAAGGATTAGAGAAAGGGTATTCCTATATCTCCTACATCAGTTCACACGCAACGGTATTGACGGATAAAATTGGCGATAATTGTTTCATCTTAGAGGATAATACAATTCAGCCCTATGTAACCATTGGCAATGATGTGGTGTTGTGGTCGGGGAATCACATTGGTCATCACGGAACCATCGGCGATCATGTCTTTTTTACTTCGCATGTCGTGCTTTCGGGCGGATGTCAAGTAGGTGATTATTGTTTCATTGGTGTTAATGCGACCATTCGTGACCAAACGGTGTTAGGAGAGGGAACTTTAATTGCGATGGGGGCCAACTTAACCCGTCAGAAAACAGACCCTTGGAGTATTTGGAAAGGGAACCCTGCAGAGAAGGCAGCTATCTCGAGTAAAGACATTAAGATATAAAAAAAGCCCTTCGTTTGAAGGGCTTTTTTGTTAGTGCTCAATCGGTTGATTGTTTTCGTCAACAATCACAAAAATATCTTCTTTCGGTTTCTTCATTAGATATTTTTCCCGGGCATATTTTTCCAACAACGATGGATTTCCGATGACCATGCGGCGCTCTTTTTCCAATTCTTTGGTTTTTTTTTGGTAATAGGTTTTCTCGTTTTCAAGCTGCCTTAATTCATTCCAAAGGCGAAATTGAACAGTAACATCATTAGAATCCAGCAAGAACATCCACACGAAGAGGATGCTTGCTGAAATCCAATAAAATTTGTTCGGCCCAAGAAAAAGCTGCTTGATGCGATTCACGAATACTTAGAAATTTAAACCTGGGAAATATGCATTTGCTCCCAATTCCTCCTCAATACGAAGCAATTGATTGTATTTAGCCATACGGTCAGAACGTGACGCAGAACCCGTTTTAATTTGGCCTGTGTTCAATGCAACAGCTAAGTCAGCGATTGTCGCATCTTCTGTCTCTCCTGAACGGTGTGACATGATGTTTTTGTATGAATTACGTTTCGCTAAGTTAACCGTATCGATAGTTTCTGTTAATGAACCGATTTGGTTTACTTTAACTAATACTGCGTTAGCAACACCTTTTTCGATACCTTCTTGTAAACGTTTCACGTTAGTTACGAATAAATCGTCACCAACTAATTGACATTTAGAACCGATCAATTTCGTTTGCTCAGCCCAACCTGCCCAATCGTCTTCAGCCATACCATCTTCAATCGAAATGATTGGGTATTTATCAGCCCAAGTCTTCCAGTAAGCAGCCATTTCCATGTTGTTCAATTGCTTGCCATCTGATTTTTTGAACGTATAAAGACCTGTTTTCTCATCGTAGAATTCAGATGCAGCGGCATCCATTGCGATGAAGATTTCCTCGCCTGGTTTGTAACCTGCTTTCTCGATTGATTGCAATACGATTTCGATCGCTTCTTCGTTCGACTTGATGTTTGGAGCGAAACCACCTTCATCACCTACGTTTGTAGAATATCCTTTTGATTTCAACACACCTTTCAATGCGTGGAAAACCTCAGTACCCATACGCAATGCGTGTGAGAAAGATTCAGCTTTCGCTGGCATAACCATGAATTCTTGGAAATCAATGGAGTTATCCGCATGTGAACCACCGTTCAAGATGTTCATCATCGGAACGGGCAATGTGTTTGCGTTAACACCACCGATGTAACGATACAATGGCAAACCTGCCTCTTGAGCTGCTGCCTTAGCAACGGCCATAGAAACACCTAAGATAGCGTTTGCGCCTAATTTTCCTTTGTTTGAAGTACCATCTAATTCAATCATTAAACGGTCGATCATGTTCTGCTCAGAAACCTCTAAGCCCCATAATTCTTCAGCAATAGCTCTGTTTACGTTCTCAACAGCCTTTAAAACCCCTTTACCTACGTAAACTGATTTGTCTTCATCACGAAGCTCAACAGCCTCATGGATACCTGTAGAAGCTCCTGAAGGAACTGCAGCTCTACCGAAAGCTCCGTCTTCGGTCTTGATATCAACTTCGATTGTTGGATTTCCGCGTGAATCTAAAATTTGTCTGGCGTGTACGTACTGTATTGCACTCATCTTTTTATTGTTATTGTGAATAAATGATTACGATGTAATTGCTTAAATTGCCTTGCAAAATAACGCAAAATTTGGATAATTTC